>Ga0315903_10008389_pt1 | contig 12712 bp, 16 predicted proteins | sample LakEriMetagenome_7_FD_203524 | JGI IMG/M metagenome (GOLD analysis project Ga0315903, IMG submission 203524) | Freshwater fungal communities from buoy surface, Lake Erie, Ohio, United States - Buoy 2 MA119 | ecosystem: Environmental > Aquatic > Freshwater > Lake | place: USA: Lake Erie, Ohio...
AGTAAAAGAGATCTTCCAATGATGCACGATATGTTTAATGTTCTTTGCGACTATTCCGAAAAAAATGACATTGATATGTTTATATTTGTAAATTCGGATATTATTGTATCAGATCGTTTCATAAAACACATTTTAAACACCGATTTTGATACCTACTGTGCTGCGAGGCTTGCCATCAGCGATATTAAAACTCTAGACGAACAGCCAAAAACAATCTCACACTATCAAGTTGCAGGATTCGATGCATATGCGGTAAAAACAAAATGGTGGAAAGAACATAAAGAGAAGTTTCCAAAATACATATATGCGATCAGTGGTTGGGATGTTCACTATGCCACAATCATGAAACAAATTGGAAATTGTGATTTTTGTAACAAATGGCCTCCGATGCTTTTCCACATCATGCACGAAGAAGTTTCTTCTCACGATTCTCCTGAACTAGATTACAATAAAAACATTCTATGGAATATTAATAAAAAAGATTGCGACACTTGGCACAAATATCTATTCAATGTTTTACTTAAAAGAGGAAAAAACTATTGGTATCCTTTGGAAAATGAGTTGGAATTAGAAAAACAATACTTCCTATGAAATTCCACGTCCCTAAACAATTTGTGACCCAAAAAGACTTGGAGCTTGTTACTGAGCTTCTTTTCGTTTATCCAATTCTCTCCAAACAAGCAAAAGACTATATTAATAACAATAGATTCTGGGAGTCTGGTATATTCAATGACAATCTTCATATCGAATATGCGAATGAAACGGAATGTGATTTTTTTGTCCTTCCATTCAAATTTATCAGTTCCTTGGAAACTAGATTCTTAGAAGTATTAAATCTTTCAAGGAAACACGGGAAAAAGCTGATATGTTTGAACAATGATGATTTTGGTGGTGATTACAATGTTCCAGAAGATGTGATTCTTTTCAGAACATCTTTCTATGCATCGGGAAAGAAAAAGAACGAATTCGCATTTCCTGTTTTCATTCCAGACATTAAAAAACATTCTTCTGGTTTTTGTTACAATGTTTCAGTTGGTTTTTGCGGAGATAGTAATAGACCAATTAGAAAAGAAGCACTCGCGGAATTGAAAAAAGGAGACATTCCGGTTAATCATGAAGAAGTGTTTTCTTTCTATCAAAACCCTTCAGTTGATAAAAAGAAAGGTAGAGAAAAGTTCTTGAATAATCTCCAGAACAATATTTTCATTCTTTGCCCCAGAGGTTGTGGTAATTTTTCCTACAGGTTCTATGAGACAATGTGCTTTGGTAGAATTCCAATTTTCATCAATACCGATGCTGTTCTTCCTTTTGAGAATTTAATCGATTATAAAAGCCTTGTCGTTTTTGTAGAAGAAAAAGAACTTCATTTATTACCGCAAAAGATAAAAGAATATTGCAAAAACAACGATTTGTTGGAGAAACAAGAAAAATGTAGAGAGATTTGGGAAAACTATCTTTCTCCGCAGGGTTTCATAAATAATATATCATCGCTACTATGAAGATATATACATCTTTTACCGAATCCCATAAACCTTTTTTTGATAATTATTTTTTACCTACATACAAAAAGGCAAATAAAAACAAAGACTTTTCCCTTTATGTTTCGGAAATGGAGCAAAAAAGCAATACGGGAGGATACAGCACATATGGATTTAGACAATCCACATCGGATAAACTTCAAGTCATAATGAAGGCAATCGATGACAATATGGGAGGAAGAATCATATATTGTGACCCAGATATTCAATTGTTCGATGGATTCACTGAAGACATCTTGAAGTATAAAGAAACGGAACCAGACGTTGATGTTTTCTGTCAATGTGATACTCCAAAAGATCCACAAAATAATATTCTTTGTACAGGATTTATGGTCATGACTTGTACTGAAAAATTAAAAAATGTTTTTGAAAATTCACTTTTTTATATTGACATGTTTGAACATGACCAGTATGCTTTCAATTTCTTTGCGAGAGAAGTCTTAAACTGGAGACTTCTTCCTGAAGACAAGTATTACACAATCGCATACAATACCGGAAATGTCGTCTGGAATGGAGAGGAATATAAAAATATTCCTAAAAACATACTGATGCACCATGCCAATTGGACCGTGGGTGTGAAAAATAAAATTAAACTTCTAGACTATATTAAAAGTGAACTTTCAAGAAAAATTATTTCATGATACAACATATCTTCGAATAAAATATCCTTTACCCCCATATCCTTGTTATCATCAAGGTCTTTATTTGGAGGAATATTTTTGCGATTATTTCATAAAAAATTGTATGAATAAATCATATTCGAGATACTATCTCCCGATTTTTTGGACAAACATTTATTTGAGAAATTGGATACACAATTACAAAAATCCAGTCATTCAATGTTATCTTAATACAATTCCAAAAAACGAAAAATATTTCACTGTTTGCCAGCACGATGATGCGCCATTGGAAAAAATAGACCATCTGGATATTGATGTATATTCCGCTGGAGGAAATTATATAAACGGAATTCCGATTCCTCTCATTTGTGCTCCGATTCCAGAACAATATAAAAATCCATTGGAGAAAACAATGTTCTGTAGTTTCGTAGGTTCAAATACACATTCAGTGAGAGCGAAGATGATTGAGCATTTACAGAATGATGCTGACTTTTTCATATCTTCCAAAGAATGGAAATACCAAGTTAATGGTTCACAATTCGACTTTTTTGTGGAAACCACTAAAAAATCAATTTTTACTATTTGTGCAAGAGGATATGGGAAACAAAGTTATCGTTTTTATGAGGCTATTCAACTCGGATCTATTCCAGTATACATTTATGATAATGAGTCGTATCTTCCATTCTCAAGTGATATTGATTACAACTCTTTTGCCATTGTGTTAAACATTGAACACATCGATAGACTTAAGGACATTTTAAAATCAAAGACTCAATCCGATATAGATGAAATGTTAAAAAACGGGAAAGATGTTTATGAGAAATACTTTACTTTGGACAAATTAACAAAAAATATAATTTCAAAAATTATTTAGAAAATTATCTAATTTTCCATTTTTTCCTCATCAACTGTTGTTGACCCCAAGTATATTTATTCACATCTTTTCCAAATAGTTTGTAACTATTTGCCCCCTTGCCTTTCGATCCTTTGGTATCTAAATGTTCAGCTTTAGCTGGACCCACCAATGCATGTTTAGCTCCCTTATCTCTGAGTGTGTATATAATATCATTGTCCTGAAGCCAGAAAGCAAATGTTTCATCAAATTTTCCAGAAAAACATTCATTCATCGTTTTTCTGGTAAAGCAATAACAGAAACCAAAAAAACATTTATTTAAATGATCACATTCTGTTATTTCACTATCACTCAATCCATTGGAATAACCTTCAGCATATGGACTAACGGAATCATATGTTTGCAGAGCTTCTATTAAGTGATAAAAAGAATGAGGGAAATATCTCACATCATTATTGGAACAACATATATAATCAGCCGATGAATGTTCCAAACCATGATTCAAAAATCTATTGAAATGGAAGGGTTCATCTGGAACAACCAATACATCTATCGGTAAATTATATTGTTCTTTTGTTTTATAATCCTTATTTGTTTCTACGAGAATTATATTCGATTCAATATCGGTTTGTTCTTTAATTGAGTTTACTGTAATTCCCAAAAGATTATGGTAATTTTGATCAGCGGTGTTTGATAGAATTATAATGTCTATTTTTTTCATTTTTGTAAAAAGATATTATTCAAATATTTTATATGATAATCGGGTATTCCAGAGTCGTTAGCGTTTCTGAATTTATTGGGATGTCTTATGTTTTTGAAAAACATAACTTCATAAGGATCTATATTTGTATTAAAATAGTTATTGCTAACTTCAGGGCATGTTTTTTTTGAGGATGCCCACAATTTGTGATTCCAATTCCTTTTGTCTAAACAAAAATCCGTATCAATATATTTGTATAATTCTTTTATGCAAAAATAACTATAAATGTCTCTATTTTTCATGTCGTATTCAAAAACTTCTATATCATCGTATTTTTGAACCTTATCTGGCGTAGTGACAAGAATTTTTTTTGCAAATTTTATTCTTCTCGAACTATAGTTAATAGCTTTTACGCTATTTTCTGGATCTCTTCCGTTAATTGAAATAATTGTTACATTTTCTAAAGGTATCATATTATAAAAATTTAATTTTTCCACCGAAATAATGGACATTTGAACACAATAAATTCTCTAAAACATGCCCAAGTGTAAAATTATTAAAATAACCATGCTGAGAATTATTATAAAAATAAAGTTCATTTTTATTAAAAAATAAATCTAAATATTTTTTTGATAAAATATACATTGAGCCACCTATGTAATCTTCGTATTTAAGTTCTTTTAATTGAAGTAAATTATTTACTTCTCTTATCTTATTTATATTTGGCTGAAATGTTGGCAACACATGTCTAAAATGACCGTTTCCACAAATAAATAATCTATTGTCATTCTTAAAATTTTCGATGATGCCGTGGTAAGTTTCTTTACTTTTGATTAAAGGCTCGTAAAGATTTTTTCTCCATTCATCTGAATTTTTAGATCTAAAAGCCGATGAGCCACGTTTACCATGTAGTTTTGTGATAGTAAGATAATTAATATCTCGTATTTTATCCAAAACATATAAAAATCCACCGAAATCCATTCCTTTATTTTCTATTAGAAAAACTTCATTTGCATTATTTTTAATATCGTTATACCATTCTGTATCTGTAGTATGAACAGTAACATAAAGATCGGTATTTTCGTCTTTAATATCTTTTAAATAAGACCAAAATTCTGGCCAAAGATCTTGATAATGAAGATGAAGAAGAATAGCATTTTTCATTTTTTTTTTTTTGTAATTAATTATGTTTAGTTGGGATTAAACGTGTTTTTGCAGGCGTTTATCTTTTTTCTTAATTTCTTCTATATAATCTATAAGGATATCTGTATCTCTTATTTTAATTTCTTTGTGATCTTTTTCACTGCTTTTCTTGGCTTTTTTCTTACGAAACGAATCAAATCCCTAATAAGTGTCCTCCGAAAGGCTCACAGTTGCATATTACACATTCTAGATGATGACCTGAAGACTCTAATTTATATCCTTCTTCCATGTTTGATAATAATTCTAGCTCTTTATTTTTAAAAAACATATTTAAATATTCTTTGGTGCAGGTAAACATAGATCCCGATATATGTTTTTCTCTAGAAATGTGTCCTATATTGAGAAGGCTATCTATCCAATATTTTCTAGAATGGTATTTTATGCTACTTCTAGGAACATGAATACCAGTTATTTGAATAAATTTTTTACTGCCTATCATGAATAGATATGGATCTTTTTGAAACAAACTAATGTTTTGTGTATATTTTTCTTTAGTTTCTATTAATGGCAAATATAATTCTTTTCTCCATCTTGCACCACCTCCTGCATCTTTTGGACCAGTCATATTTGATCCAGGTTCCAATCTGAGTGATTTTTTGCCATGTAATTTTGTTATTGTTAGATAGTCTATGTGTTTTATTTTGTTATAAGCATATAAGAAGCCTCCAAAATCCGTTCCTTTATTTTCTATAACAAATACCTCATTAACGTTAGATTTGATGTCGTTATACCATTCTGTTTCTGTAGTATGAACTGTTACGTAAATGTGAGTATTTTCATCTTTAATATCTTTTAAATAAGACCAAAATTCTGGCCAAAGATCTTGATAATAGAGGTGAAGAAGAATAGCGTTTTTCATCTTTTTGTAATTAAAATAGTACTATTTAAAAAATTAATAGACTCTATATCTATTCTGCATTGGTGTGGGTTATATGTTTTTAGTTGTTCGATGTGATAATCTTCTCTTCTCCAATTCCAGTTATCGCCTTTTAATTTCTGACCAAAAAAATTAACATGATCTACAAGGGATTTGAAATATTCTACAGAAGAATTTGATCTATTTAGTCCGCCTCCATATTCATTCCAGTAAGAACAGCTTGTATCCTCAACAATATATACCCCTGAATTTTTAAGTGCTGGAAATAATTTTTCAAAAGAAAAAATCATATGACTCTGCATGTGAGAACCATCATCAATGATTAAATCAAACGGACCGTGCTTTTCTATTACTTTGCTTAAGAATATACTATCAATCTGTGAACCTATTTCCACAAACAAATTATTTTCAATTTTTTGAAAATTTGCACAGGAGGGATCAATATCTATTCCTACAACATAAGAATTGGAGTAATATTCCCTCCACGTATTTATTGAAGATCCCTTAAACACTCCGATTTCTAATATTTTTATTTCTTGATCTCTTTTGAAAGGCAAATACTTTTCGTATTTAACACAATAATTGTGTTGAAGCGAGCTTTTGTCTGTGTTTGTCTCGATTGCTATTTGATCCAATGTTTTCATTTTTTAATTCCCCAAAAATATAAAAAGTATTCTCGTTGTTCTTTGTGTGCCATAAACATTATTTAGTCTAATTGTATTTTTCCTCCAAAAGCCGATATATGAGATCCAATTAATCTTTCCAAACCATGTGCAATTGTTCCATTGTTTGGAAAATTAGTTTCCATAATTTGAAATATTTCCATTTCTTTGTTTTTTAAAAAATTATCTAGATAGTTCTTAGACACTGTAAAAATAGAACCAGCTATAAAATTATATTCTTGAGGTTCTGATAAATTCAAAATATCATTTATTTTTTTAAAAGCAGAAATATTTTGAATTGCCCAAAGGTGCTCCTTTTGTTCTTTTCTAAAGCAGTCTTTTGAACCATACATGAATATTTTTTTATCTTTTTCGAAGCAATTCATCATCTTGGTATAATATTCATTTTGAATTAATGGAGTGTATAAATTTTTTCTCCATTGTTCCGCGTTTAATACTCCCAATGTATGTGATTTATATGTACTTCTTTTTTTACCATGTAGTTTGGTTATGGTTTTATATGAATTGTTTTTAATTTTATTATAAGCATATAAAAATCCACCAAAATCTACCCCTTTATTTTCAATTAAAAAAATATCATCTACGTTATTTTTAATGTGGCTATAGAACTCCGTTTCAGTAGTGTGAACAGTCGCTATAATGTCTAAGTTTTCATCTTTAATGTATTTTAAATATGACCAAAACTCAGGCCAAAGGTATTGATGGTGTAAATGAAGAAGAATACAGTTTTTCATTAATAAAATATATACATTTATGAAATAGATGGCCCAATAATTATTTGATAACAAAAATCCAATTCATGTGTATTTTTTATTTCGTGTAAATTTTTTAAACAAGATATTTTCCATCCATTGTTTAAACACATTTTTACAATTTCTTGATATGTTTCTTTAGTGTGGCATTCTATAAAAGCGTATTTTATATTTTTTAGAAATTTTTCCGCTCCTTTTAGTACCAAAACTTCAGCCCCTTCAACATCGATTTTACAAGCATCTACTTTTATGTTTAGTTTTTCTGTAAAAATGTAATCCAATGTTGCACAATCAACTGTGCATCTTTTAATCTGTTTTATATTATCATTTTCCCAAAACGATTTATCGCCAAGAATGTTTCTTGTCGCATGATCTCCATTACCTTCATATATATCAATTTTTCCATTATGATCCGTGACGGCGGCATTTATCAATTTCACATTCAAATCTCCGTCGATTTTTGATTTCAGTACCTTAAAATTCTCAAAATCAGCTTCAATGGCGTAAATTTCTTTTACCTTTTTATTTTTTAAAACATTAAGAGTGAAAATGCCATGGTTGGCTCCAATATCAGCAACAATGCTATCTTCTGGAACAAATTCACAAAATCTTTTCATTATAAGATTATCCCAATCGCAAGGCCCAGTACATTCTTCCACAAATTTTGAATTATCGCTCATTTTCTTATTGATTTCCATTTGAGAGAAAATCAATAACAACATGGATCGTAATTTGTTCATTTTTCAGAAATATATCGTCGGTGACATTGAATGGGGTGGTTTTGGGGCAATGTATGCAAGAAGAAAGTTAATCATGCAAATTGGGCATAGATTCAACAGAACTCCGATTTTTAGATATACGAGTTATGTATATGATGACCCTTTTCAAGAATTTAATCCAAGTCTAAAGACTCTAAAAGAAAAAGGAATCAAAGAGGTCGAAAAATTCGACTTTACAGACAATGATAAAGAGGTTGTATTTTTTGATTTTGGAGCATATTGGAACAGCCCAAATATGCACAAATACCAGTGTTGGAATCCGGATAATACCAATTATTTAATGTATTCTGGCTATATGTATAATTTATTGAAATTAAACAAATCATATAAAGAAAAAGTAGAAGATAAAATTTCTTATCTTAAAGAAAAATATGAGATCAAAGGTTTTGACAACCTCGTTGCATTGCACTTGAGAAGGGGCGACAAAATTGTAGAAAGTTCATATCTAACCCATGAGTTTCTTTTCAAATATGTGGAAGAAAACAATCTTGGAAAAGACTTCTTTGTAACGAGTGATGAATTGGAATATATCCATGAAGTTGAAGAAAAATATCCACAATATAATTTTGTTTACGATAGTGAAGAGAAAAGATATGGAAACCAGAAAATTTCGAATGCTGACATGGTATCAAGGAATCCAGCCTTAAGGGAACAAGAGACTCTCATGTTCATGAAAAATGTGGAGATTCTAAAGCAATGTAAATGTGTAATTGGTCCACATAGTGCTCAAATGACTAAAATCGCTGGTTCAATGAATTCTTATTTAAAAGGCAAAAACACTCTTCATTTGATCGACCCAAATACCAATAAAAAGGAAACTATGGGCAGTTCCGAGCAAACTTCTTAAATACATTTTTCATGATGCCTTTTACATCTTTTTCAGATGTATCTGGAACAGCATTTTGCCATGCGGGGGAATATCCGTGTTTTTTCTGAAACAATGTGGCTCCTTTGATGATATTTTCCTTCCAGTCATTTCTTGGACGAATTGAACTACTTTTTTCCGAACACTCAATTTCATCCAAATAGTCCATGCTGTTTGCAAGATCAGCCCAATTCCAATAAGGAGTTGTATAACCATCTTTTGCGATTCTATAGGAATGCTCCACGTGTTCAAATGCATTATGGAAGTTCTCATCAATAAGACCACATTTTTCCAAGACTTCTCTAGTATAATAGCAGAATGCACCAACGCTATGCATATTGATTGCAATCTTCACATTACCGTAGTCGATAATGTATCTTGGGCGGGGTTTTCCTCCAGAAATTCCGCTTTTATTAGCAGGACCATGATAACCAAAACAAAAATGCTGAATTCCCGTCAAATTCCTTGCTTTGATGTATTCATTAAAAACTTCAGGATTTTTCATGATAATATCATCTTCCACAAGAAAAATATGATCCGCTTTCAATTCTAATGCCTTCTTAAACAACAAATTTTTGCTCTTTCCAACTCCAAGATTCTTTTTATTTTTTAAATATATATCATTTTCATCAACTTTTACATCCTGTTCACCGTCATTTACGACCATGATAAAATCAACATTGTTTGATTTTTTAACAGAATCATAGCATTTTTGAAAAAAATCCACTCTATCTTTAGTAACAATACCTACAAAAATCATATTGTATTTTAGTCATATGAATAAATAATTCAAATGGCTCTAAACAATGCAACGAATGTGAAAGAATTACCACAATTGGAAGAAATTGTGGATGGCAATTACCTTATTGTTGAAAACGATCAAGGAACTTATATTTTGGATTTCGTCGATTTTGTGGTTGGCCCAAACAATGTTTCTTTCTATAGCACAGTAGAGAGTCTTTGTTCCAAACAAGCTTCTCTTTCTGCGACTGTTAATAGTCAGATGCAGACTCTTTCCACGAATGTATTGAGTGCAATGAATGTGAAAGTTGCAGCATTGACTGCCAATTACCCAAGATACTTTGAAGTATATCCTACAACAATAACCGTTCTAAATGGAACAAGAAGCGGTCAAACCAATTTCAATAGCGAGCTTGGGAATATTAGAGTAAACGATATTAATGTTATTCCAACAAATTCAGGAGCGGCAAATATGACATGGGCATTACTATTGTCATCGATCCAGAATCCAGGCTCCCCACCATCGCCTACTCCCTATACATATACCATCACAGTTTCATCACCAATCACCGTTTCCGGTGATGCCACCTTTGAGACGAAAGTATTGAAATACTTCTAGTCTTTAACGTGAAAAGCTAGGGCTTTTGTAATCTTGCGGACAATATCTTTTTCCCCAATATTTTCAGCTTTTAACCTAGCAACTTCCTTTTTGAATGCATTGATAAATTCCCTAGACAGAGAGAAATTGCGGGGATAGAACATTCTAGATTTGGTTAGAATCGAACTATAATTTTCCAAAATACTATTGGCTTTCTGATAAAACTTCACCCAATTATTTAGATCCAAAGATCGGCATTTTTTCTTGTTGCAATGCTTCTTTTTGATCCCTGATGAGTTTTTCCATTTCTGCGATTTTATCTAGATCAAGTAGAGAGTGCTCATCCCCATACATTCCACCGTCTTCAGTGACATATAGTGCAATTTGTGCAATTCTTTCATGGGGTTGACCATATATGTCAATAATGGCAGGAGAATTGTCCTTTTCCATGAATGGGAGGGTTTCTGCTCCTTTTTTGTATTTTGCTAGAATTGCCTTGAAAATATTATCAGTTTCCTCCACATATTTGGGATCAATCTCACGAATCCCGTTATCTTCAATTGGAGGCATCAAATCCCTAGTGCAAATGAAAATAACATCTAAATTCTGCATGGATTTTTTTACCTTTAGAATGGATTGTTCGATAAACTTGTCTGTGAATCCTTTTACGTTGTTTGCATAGCACCACATGCTATAAACAAGATTGTCCAGAGGGCAACGGTCAAAAATAACATTCTGACTAGGAGTATATGGTTCACATTCCGAGCAGAGAATGTCTAGAATTTCCCCTTGTAATTTAGCTGTGGTATTTTTGGAATGTCTTTTATCTTTGATTAATTTGCGGTAATCGCTATTAATCAATGTATAATTCGGCCATTTTTGAATAAAATGTTGAATTGTTGTAGTTTTTCCAGAAGCTGCACAACCAGATACTGCTATTCTCATAGAGTTATCTTATGCGGAAAAACCAATAATGCAACAAAAATTACATGAACATTCCAGCCCTCATTAGGCTTGGAAGATCTTTTTGGAATTTTTCATCGTCCAATTCTTTTTGAGTTTTTGGTCTTTGCTGAACGGTTGTTGCAAAAATTTGAGCAACATTTGGATTATTAAGAAGATTTGTCAAAATGTCTTTGGTTCTTTGTTGCAATTGTGAACCACTTATTTCTTTCAAGAGATTTGAGAGTTCTGGATTTTGAGTTGCTTGCTCAAGAAGAACTTGTTCGTATTTTTGAAAAATGTCTTTGTTATATTTTTTGCCAGTCATATTAGTATTTATGCAACCATTGTATCCGATTTCATGGGGGTTTGTTTAACAATGCGTCTAAACACTTCTTTACCCTCTGAAGTTCTTAACAGTTTTTCAAAATTTATTTTTCGCCCATATGCTACATTGTTAAAGATGTTTCTCTTGTTACAATAATCTATGAAGGCATTTATCTGAGCATCTGTTGCATCCGCATCTAATAATATGCCTGTTTGTCTGTAATACCATCTTTTAATCTCTCCTAACACGGTTGCAATTTCATATTGTAGAGGGTGATCTTTGAAAATTCTTCCTTTTTGTAAGGTATGTGTGGTTTCGTGTCCCAATACATCCAAAGGACTTCCATCTTGGTATTGATAAGATGCTTCTCCCCCCTCAAGTTCTTTTATAGTAGGTGATATGTATTTAGAATTGAAATTTAAGCGTATATTTTGTGGAATCATTGGGAATTTAGGCATCGCTTCAGCTGCTACCTCGTTAGTGCCTAGATCGGCAAAAACAACAGGAATTACCTTATCTAAATTCTTATTACTGTAATCTGGAAGAGCATATTTTTTTTCCAAGTAACGATCTCTACCTCTTGCTTTAATCTTGGCAATCATGCTATCAGCAACATTTTTACCATACCTTTTATACAATACCTCCCTAGCGGTGATTGTGTATTGTTCTTGTAAAAGTCTATTGCAAAGCTGATCGAACTTTTTCATTATTTGAAAAACTCTTCAACGCCTTGCGGGTTACGCATATATACGCCTTTATTTTCTTTTGATTGTTTTTTAGCGGGGGGTCTATCGGCGGTTGGGTAATTTTTATCTGGTTTAACTACTGGATAATCCTCATATGATCTGGCCGTTTCTTGTCTCTCCCGTGGTGTGCTTCGATTTTCTCTGTTTTTTCCAGCAAGAGTATTTCCCACATCTCCAGCGAGATTTGATAAAGAACCTAAAACTCCTCCAAATTTAGATTGGCGTCTAAGCTCTTCCCCTTCTCTTCTTACCTTGACATAATTTGGTTTGAGATATTCTCCTTGTCCCTTTGTTGGATTTTTTACATATAGCTGGACATTTGGATCACCCAATTGATCTTCCGATGCTGGGGCATATCTGCCTCCACCCATGTCAATATATGCGGTTTGTTTTGATCCTCCGAATTTAATTTGGGGAGGTTGCGCTGCTTTTGAAAATTCTGCGGGTTTAACTGCAATTTCTTTTTGACCACCTCTCAATGCATTTA
>Ga0315903_10008390_pt1 | contig 12711 bp, 14 predicted proteins | sample LakEriMetagenome_7_FD_203524 | JGI IMG/M metagenome (GOLD analysis project Ga0315903, IMG submission 203524) | Freshwater fungal communities from buoy surface, Lake Erie, Ohio, United States - Buoy 2 MA119 | ecosystem: Environmental > Aquatic > Freshwater > Lake | place: USA: Lake Erie, Ohio...
TTATTATCCATATATCCAATCTCAGAAGCTCCTGTTTCAGGATTTGTAAGAAAGAATATGTGTTTGTTTTGCTCATTAATAAGATGTGTACCAATAAGATGATATCCCTCAGGGAATTCCAAACAAAGTTCGTTCCCTGGCTCATTCTGATAGTTAACAGAGTTTGAGTCAAAGTTTTCTACAGCAGCATTTAGGGCATACGTAAGTTGTCCCTTCTGAACCTGATTCACGGATTGGTCCATGTTCAGTCCAGTGCGAGCTACATTATTCTCTTGGATAATATTAGTTGTTCCTTCTCCAGCCATATCTGCTTACTCTGTTTGGAAGTTCATACATGTTAAACCTATTCAAATCCTGCTTTATTCTACGTTGTTTAGCATAGACATCTTGCTTTTTAATCTCAATGTCTGCCATAATAAATGCTTCTTCAGAAAGCTGTTTGTAATATCCTAGCTTTCTTTGGATTTGATCAAAGGTCTCATCATTAATTTGATTTGACAGAGTTTCAAACACCTTGTATTTAATAAATGCTTCAATATACTCCCTAATACGGAAGTTATCTGGAATCATCTGATTTCCTCCTGCATCATACTCTGTTGCATAAAATATCAGATGAACTATGCCACTTCTGAAGTTTGTAACAAATTTATTTCCCCTAATGTCAAAAGAATCATAACCAGCAGAATTTGGGGTGAATTCATGCAATGGAGGAGGGGTGCTGTAAAACTCCCAGTTATCTGCATAATTAACATCACACTTACCTCTGGCTGATATGTTTCCTGGTTTCAGGAGATATGATTTTGTGTAAGACCTAGCAACTGAATTGTTTGTTTTGTAAACAGCTTGTATCAATTCAGGCATGCACTCAGGACATCCTGTTGTGCACTCAAGGTTAGTACAGGGTTGCCCACTTGATATAACAGGACTCACTTGAATTGTTGTAATATCAGCTGCTTGAGAATAGAAAGAGTTTGCTGTCTGATATGGGTATTGAGGAATCTCTGTACACATCCATGCTTCTCTTACAGCATAAAAGTTGTCAGGAAGCCTTGCTTCAAAGTCATCCACATACAGAGTTTGTTCGCTAATTACATAACTAGTTCTACCCAGCTTTCTAAGACATTTGTCTAGATAGGTGGGGAACATCAAATCATCTATTGCTCCTGTATCAAAATAGCTCTTGAGCTCTTCCTTTACAGTGGAATAAACGACTTCAGGTGTTGTAAAATTATACTTGTAGTAGTATGACATTTATTTTATTTTTTCCATTCACGATAAATATGTTGATATTTCTCGTTGGTTTTTATGTAATGAGACAGTAATCTGGACGTGGTTCTTGTAGGTTTGAAATACCACAACTCTGTATTCTTGAGTCTTGCGGTTTCTTTAAACCAAACCCATCCAAAGAAATAGCCTTCTGTATGAAAATTAAAATTGTAAATCACCTTTCCTTTTTCCTTGGTCTTTTTCCAATCTATAGGAAGGTTTACAAACTCATCATTCAATCCTTTCTTCTTCCTTCTTTTCTTTTTATTGATTGAGAACTCACCAAAACCAAAAGGAAGCTTAGCTCTTTCTCCTGTCTCTAGTATGTAATTTTTAAATGACTCGTTGAACAAATAGATGATATTCTTCCACTCATCAAATGATATTTTTATGGAAGGATTCTTTTTGCAAAAGTTTATATAGTTTTCTTTACTGGAACTTCTCCAGTCAATCTTCACTCTCATTATTGGGTATTTGTTGTGTTAGGAGCTTGCCCATCCACTCCATCTGAAGTTTGATCAGTTTTAATTCTAAAATAGGTGTTTAACATTTTTTGAGAAGTTAGTTCTAACACTTGCTTCTCTAAATATCCAGGTAAGGCATAAGGTTTGTCAAGTGGGTTCTTGCACCACTCTTCGTCAGTATATTCTATTCCTCCACATCCGCATTCAGGAAACATCATCTCATTAGGAACATCTGTTTCAAACAATGCAGATATTCTAATAGACTGAAGTAGTGGATTACTTACATACAGATAGTCATTCATTATCCAGTAGTAAGTTTCTCTTTTTATCACTGGAAGTTTTATGAGATTTACATATCTGTTCACAGTGATTTCTTTAAACTTTGTTCCTCTACCACTCATAGCGTTTATAGAATAAACACCCTGAATTATGTATTGGTAGTTACCTTCAGCTATACGAGGGATCTTGTATTTGGTTCTTGCAACAGTGCAAGGATCTACAAAATCACAACATTCAGAAATAGGAACTTCTACCATCTCAAGACAAGAAATGGTAGTGAACAAAGTATCAGTAGCCCAAAGCTTTCTGAGGTTTGTTTCTCTCTTAATTAACAATAGAGAGTTATTTTTGATCTCAGACGCAATAGCTCTATCTGTGATAAGGCTGTCGGTAGACAATACCTTATGCATAGAACGCACATCTGAAACAAGTTTTCTTAGTGTTGACATTATAAATACTGTTTGAATATATTTGTCATTCCTTCTTCAAAGTCTATCAAGAATGCTGTCACTTCAGCTCTTGAAGTGGTGTATCCATTCTTGTCATCCCAGGAACTCTTAGCATTTGAAAATGCAGGGATTTGGTAAAATTTAATTCCATTGAAGTCTTGGCTCAATTCATGGTGTTTATCACCAGTGAATATGTAGAAATTATCATGCCAGGACCATTCTTCTTTATATTCCATTGGGAACAAAGCAGCAAGTTTAGCAGGCTTTATAGCATCCCCATGGTTAAACATCATGGCTGTAGTACCATAACTTGTGTACTTTCTGTAATTTGGAGAATCATCAATATTGATTCTACCTATGTTTCTGAAATAGGTTTTCAACCATTTCACCATGTGCCACCCCACAAACTCATCATGATTACCTGGAACATAGATGACATGTAAGTAATCACACTTTTGCAGAAGAAGATTTATTACACTCACCTCATGGTCACAAATCCTAGAAAACGACTCATGGTATTGCATGATGTTTTGCTGAGGAGTACCTTTTGTTGTAGTTCCAGTGAACTCACTATTGAATTCATCAGATCCGATTATATAGTAGATTTCTTCTAGATTATTGGACAGTTGAGCTTGATTTATGATGATTTCAATCTTTTCTACAAATGCACCAAATCTGTCTTCTACATCATTAAATCCATCAACATCCAATTTATTAAGATGAGAGTCTTGTTTATTTATAATAAGACATCCATTAGATTTTTCTGTCTCATATTTAGGACTCATTACACTTGGAGAAAGAGGCTTATAGTTTTCCAAGAAGTCAATAAATGAGTCCTGAAACTCTTGCTCATTGGATTTTTTACCAAGCCAAGCTTTTACCTGCCAGTGAGGTTGTTTAGCATTTCCCCAATAGTTCTGGACATATTTAGTTATTTCCCACTTATTTGTGTCAATCTTACACTTCTCAATAAGATCTTCCACAGATCTGATTTCTTCAGGAGAATTAAATACCACCTCTCCTGTTCCCTTTAGCACATCTTCTTGAAATCTAATTACAGCTTCTTCTAGCTCCTCAATATAACTTGCTGCCTCAGCTTCATCATTTATACTGTTCTTGTATTTAAGTTCTTTCAGTAACTCATTAACTTCACCCTCTGTAATTCCCAATTTATCTGCGTAATACTTCTTACTTTTCTTCCAATTCAGCATCTGCTGAAGTTGTTCTAAAAGATGCTGATTTCCCAACATAGGATTTTGTTTGGTTAAAATTGCAGTAAAGATAGAATTCTTTTTGAAATTCTCCAAATTTATTTAATTAACCAGGTTATCTATTATAATCAACTTGATTATAAATAAAAACCCCCAGCGTGGAAACGCTAGGGGAGAAATCCTGTAAAACCAACAAAACAGGATTTTAACAAGATTGTATGTCTGTGATCTCACCTAATCCTCCTGTCACTTGACATGTTATATTTAAAGTTGTATTATGATACCAACCATCTATAACAGGATTAGTCATTGCGTAGTTTTGATATAAGAATGTTCCGATAACAGGAGGAATTGGATCTGTGGACCAACGTGTTGTTGAAGGACCAGATGCTCCACAAGAAGCAGCATAACTAATACCATATAAAGCACCGTACGCATAAGGACCAGGAGCGTCTGTGGTAGTTGTAGTTGTAGTAGTGGGAGCTTCAGTTGTAGTAGATGTAGTAGTAGTGGTTGTAGAACATGCATTAACAAGTGTACAAAAAGTCACTTGTAACGATGGATTGTTTTGAATTGTATAAAGAAGGGTTTGAACTAGTGTTACAGGATCAAATTCTTCGTCTATTTTTTGTAAAACAACATTTAAATTATCTCCTGTATCCACACCTGTATTTGAAAGGTTTGGACCATTATATGTAATATTTCCAGTATTTAATATAAAGGAACTAAGCCAACCATTATCACATTTCTTTGGAAATGTCATTTTTACAGGAGTGCAGGGATTACAAGGAGTGCCTGGATAGCAAGCCATTTATTTAAATTTAAGGGATGTACATAATATAGTAACAAGCAAGAACAGGTTGAATGTTAGCATGAGCTAATCCACCACCTGTAGACGCATTAGAAACAGATATAGAGCCTTGTGTACCGCCTGATCTACCAACTGTAGGAACAGTTGGACTAGAATTCATAGTATATTCCAATTCAGTTGGAGAAGCTAAATTAAGAGCTCTTGCAACATAACTTGTAGCATCTACAGTAGAATCTACAGTGTTTACAACATCAGCATATTCAAAGTGATAGTGATTATCTGTAACAGTAGCACCATGAGTGTGAGAAGGAATTTGTGTTGCGTCAAGAGTGATTGTATTTGCTCCAGTGACATCACCTACAGCATAGTTAGGATTACCTGGTGTAGCTGGATTTACAGCAGCATTTAGAGCACCTCCAGGTACAAGCTGAATTGCTCCAACTGGAACCCTTCCACGCTTATCTGGTGTACCGTTCTGCCCATTACACAAATAGATATTTACCCAATCTCCAAGACCAGCACCTGTTGCATCAAAGTTAGAAAGAGAACCATAATACTCTACAACCGTATATGGAACCATCTTTGTGTAATACTGTGTAGATGAAGCTATACTATCTAGATATGCTTGGATGAGATCATTCAAGTCTGCAATCTTTACATAGTTTGTGTCTACATCTAAAGCAAGGGCTGCCAAACTTGTATCTATATCACAGAGTTTTGTAATAACAGCTTGCAAGATAGCATGTGTACCTGAGTTAGAACTCACTCCAGTAAGACACCCTACTGAATAACTTGCCTCAATTGTATTAACTCTACCATCCAAAATATCCACTTGTTCCTGTATATCACATGCTGCTTGAATTAAAGCAGTTATGTAAGCATTTAGATTAAACTCTCCACAGTCTGGGAGATATTTACTAACCACCTCACACAGAATAGATTGATTTATGATGGGAATAATAGAAACGCCAGTGATGGCATTTGTGAGAAATTCTATCAGAGATGCTTCCACCAAAGATAGTGAATCACCGTTTTGAATACCTAAGGCAGGAACATCAAGTCCTGTATATTTGACGCACCTATCAGATACAATCTCGGCACATCCGTTATAGCAATTTGAACAAGCCATTTTTAATTTTATTTATGGATTAATACTTTTACTCTACTAGCTATCTCATTTATGGTGAACGGTGGTGCATAATCTCCATCACAATATCTATACCTTAGTATTCTTTTGTAATTAAGAAGATCATCTAGCACTGTCCCAGGGAGAGGATAGTTTAGGGCGAACACAATGTTATTGTATTCATTATTTGCCAACTCTGCTATCTTGCAATCAATTTCTGAAAGAAGAACAGTTATAGTTGTGCACTCAATACAGTTTGTAAGCCTTGGTGATAACATTTTTTATTCTTTGTGCTGCTGTTTTCAATGCATTATTACATGCTGAACACAGGCCATTAATTAATTGACATCCACAACCAACTTTCATTCCGCAGTTTCTACAGTTTGCCATATCAGTTAAAATTATTTATGTAATTATTACCGTAACAATTGCAGTTGTTCCTGATAAAGTTATCAAGCATTCTATTTGCCTGTGCATACAACTTATTTGATGTAGCAACAGCACAATTGTTTGCAGCAGCAATTGCTCCCTGGATGAAGTAATAGATGCTATTCAAATCAACTTTCTGTTGCTTTTTAATCGCAGCATCACATTCCATCATATCTAATTTCATAAACGCAGAATCAAATTTTTCCTGAAGCTTATCAACACGAATGATGGTTTTTTCTACGTAGTTCTGATACGCAGGAGTAACAGAATATTTAATGTAATACACTCCATCAGGTAAGGCAATAAGTGGTTCTCCCACAGCAGTGATGCCCAGAGACTGAGAAGTGTAGATATTAAAGTCGTTAATATTGAACGGCAGACTGACATCTCCAAAACCAGGAACATTCATTTCAATAGTGGGAGCTGTAACAGTACTTGGGTAGGTGGACGCATCAGCAATACCCAACGTTTTAACATTATATGTTGGAATTACTAATATGTCTAATTTAAGATCTGCCATGTTATTCTAAATAAATAAGCCAGAGGATTTGAGATTGAATCCTCTCACCCTCTGGCTTAGGTTATATGATAATTGTTTCTTCGTCTACTATTAAGGAACCAAGGTAGTAGTTGTAGAAGTGGTTGGCCATACAGTTGTGGTGGTAGATGTTGTAGTGATACAAGCATTATCATCAGCAACTACACCAAGACCAGCTTCAAGAACAGCTTGGATACCTGCAGTGAGAGATTGAGGAACTGCAATGATAACCATAGAGTCTTCCTTAATATAGTCACCCCAAGAGTAAACAGATTTGTCATACTCGTTGAACTTGATATAGAAGCTATCATAGATGGTACCATCAGTTACCCAAGACTCAAAGTTCTCGTTGTAACCAGCCATCCTGTAGAGATGCTTCAAATATCCAGCTTGGTAGCTATAGTAGTTCTTCTCCAATTGCTTCACCTCATCAGAAGTACCTGTAGCATAAGAAGCACGCTGAGTAACCTGAGCGTCAGCAACGATGTTACAGCTATCTGCTACGATGAAGTCAGCAGTTGTTGCAGGACCACTGTACACGAAGGTACGGAACCACATCCTATCATACTCATGAGGGAATGCAGCAACGTCACAAGGCTGACCATACCTAGTAAGAGGCTTACCAGAAATACGGAGGATAGCACTTGCATCATTACCAATCCTTTGGAATTGATAGAAGTCGTTAAAGTTAATGTTGTCTGGGTTGTTACCAGGAGCTTGTTGCTCAAGCTTCAGAATGAACTGGTCAATCAGAGCAGGAACATCAACATCAGTACAAGGATCACCACCGCAATCGCAACAAGGAGCTTGAACTGTTACGGAGCGAGTGAAACCATTGAAGTACAGAGTATCCAGGTAAGAAGAATGTGCACGAAGTGTAAGAGTTACAACATCACCACATTTTACAGTCCAACCAGATACGTCAGTAACTTGGGTGGCAGGAGTACCACAACCGCTCACCTTGTACCATTCGGTAACATTAGACTTACAAGAAGATCCTGTAGGGCAACCTGCGATCTTGTCAGAACGCTTGGAACCTTGAAGATATGTGTTTGTTCTACCTTGAGCCAAATAGAAGTATGGTTTAGCAGTGATGTTACCAGCGTTAGCCACTGTGTAATCACTCCTAAAGATACCAAACTGTCCTGCGGACAGGTCTTGCGTAGAACCAGAGCTAGGTAGAGAATTGCCCACTGGAACTACGAAGAGCGTAGTTAAAGAGAAATCAGCCATTTTGTGCTTATTTTAATGATTAAAAAACTTATTCGTTTGTCTGTATCCTGTATATGCTACTTTGGACAGCAGACTGATTTTCTGTGTACATTGCGAGATTTTGAACTGTCAGGTCCAGAAGTTCATCTTCCAGGTAAGCTTCAAGTTCACAGTCTACATTTGTAGAAGGAGTTCCATCAAACTTGATGTATCCTTCCTTATCAATGTACACTGGATATCTCATGTACGATATGTAAATTTTTGTGGGGGTAAATGTACCATCTGTAAAGATTGATATCTCGTCAGATGATATAAAGTTAAAAGTTTCTTGGTATTCAAAAGAAGGTTTGTAATGATCGTTGTTCAAAAGAAGTGACAAGTCACCATGTTTTGCAAGATCTTTATTTATCCAAATCTTTCTATCCTTACATCTACCTTTGTCAGCCAATACATAACTATCAATATAGAACATGTATTTAGGATCTAACTCATGCAAGTATGCAAACCACTGATTTAGTTGTGTGTTCTTTAAAGTTAACGTCAGGGGTTGGTGAGCATAATTCACCACCAAACTTTGGAGATCTTCATACCTTTTCTTAAAGGAATCCAATCCTAAACCAGATACCGTACTGAAACCATCAACTTTCTGTTTTATTAGCTTGATCTGAGCTTCATTCAAAGCTAAAATCTTATCTTCCAATTGGATCTGCTGATGTTCGTTAGTTGATAGTTTATTTAGTTTCTGATCTATCTTGTATAATAAACTATCTACAGGGATCATACAGCTGCTAATTTTTTACTTTTTAGTTTTTGTTCCAATGTGATGAGATCATCTTGATTGTCATCATCAGCAAGGTATTTCACAAGTGCTTCCTCATCTGCAGCCACTTCAAATTCACCTTCGTAAATCTTTCCGTTTGGCTTCATTCTATAGACAGAATGAGTGAGTGCTTGTTTAACCAAATCTTTAATATGGAGTAAGTTTTCCTTCATATCAGCAAACCTTCCAAATATTTCTACTGGATTCAAGCCTTGGTACTTACCATTCTTGAATTCTGTTTGCTTAAGAAGATTATCCACTTGATTGTATACAGCTTCTTCCTTAGTGTCTTCTGTAACAGGGAGTCCTAACAGACGTGCAACCTTTCTCTTCTTTTCTGGAGTCATTGCATCAAACTTAACAATAGCTTTATTGATAAGTTGTTTCTTTTTGAACATCACCGCATTCTCAATGTCTTCATCAGCTACATAGAACTGAGTGTCTGCTGGGTATTCACCACGCTCCCAAGCTTGGTAGCTAGAAGCAATTGTAGGATGAACCCTGAGCCATGCAAATGCAAGTTCTTGAAGAGGAACAGATACATCGAAGAAGTTATCACCGTCAATCAGTTTCACAGGCTGTACATGCAATGTATCATCTGTTGATGTAGCTAGTCCGTAGTTCCAGAATTTAGAACGTGGACCAAGATCAATTCCTCCAAGAGCATCTTGAAGTTTTTGACGCAACTCTGTTACACGCTCAATCTCAATCTCCCTTTCAGTGGGATCTGAGATTCTACGAATGTAAGCAGCATTAGGATCAAGTCCTGTTCTGTATTGACCATCAAGTTCCTTATAAGGATACTTAAATACACCTGTTCCAGGTATCCTAGTCAATCCTCTGTTAGCTAGTCCGCTTTGCATTGTTTGCAGCTGTGAGCTGTTATACTCCTTCTTAATAGTGGAGATTTTTCCAACTTTACCCATATGTAGTTTATTTTCTTGGTTTGTTTGCAGATGGTCCCCATCGAAGGGAATGCATTTACGCACTTGCGCAAATCATCCATCTGTAGGTTGAGATAGAGCCCCCGTTAGGAGGGGTGGGGGCTCTTCTCGAATATAAGACCCAGGCTGGGACAGTAGACGTAGGGAACTGTCCTGGGTACTGTTGTTAGAATTGTGGGATCTCTTCAATCAACACTGTACGAGACAGGTCTTCAATGAATACATCACAACGGTCCTTCATCCAGATTTCGTATCCAGGGAATTTGTTAGCAGAGCTCATACCCTGAGACTTAGCAAAGCCCAAGTGGTGGCGAGTTCCATCAATATAACCCCAAGTCATAGAAGGAGCACCCTTCATACGAACTTCACGGATGTTGTTAACCATAGAACCATCAGACATTGGAGATACGTCAAACACCATGAATACAGGGGTAGACTTCTTGTTCTGACCAAATTCCAGGTTAGATTGAGGCAGGTCAAGTTCTTTCAGGTGAATCAGTTCAACACGACCAGTCTCACGAGTAACCATTGCATCGAATGCAAAGTTGTAAGTGATGTGCTGACCTTCGCCTTGGAGATATCTGTTACCAGAATCAGCCATGAAAGTAAGACCAGAGTTAAGAGCGTCATTCTTCAAAGCTTGTTGGAATACATCGAAACCAGCTTCGTTAGTGTACATTTTAACACGACGATCTTTAACATCCACCCTTCTGTAGAACAAATCACCAAATACAGAACGGATCAAGTTAGCAGAGAATTCACCACGGTTGTACTGTACCAAGTTACCGTTGTTACGCATCCTGTGATAAACACCAGCAGAAGTACGCTTCAATTCTTGCTTAGAACCGTTTGTTTTAACTGTTCCAGGCTTGCTCCAAATCATACGCTTAACTTTCAATTCAAGCATAGACTTACGCATCCAGAACTCAATAAATGGTTCCCATTTAACATCGTTCCTGGTAAGAGGAAGTTGGTTCCTACGCTGAGGAGCGTAAACCAAAATATCCAAAGGCTTACCTGAAGCATCACGCATCATTTTGTCATCAGCCCACTCAGTGATCTTGTGCTCAAAACCATATGCAGAACCCAGAGATTCAAACATTGTGATTTGCTCACCCAAACGAGGAAGACCCAAAAGATCTTGATCGAATTCACCGATAGCAGCATCAACCAATTCAAGTTCAATTCCGTATTGCAGGAAAGTTGAGCTTACATAGTCAACAGTTGGGTTGTCACTAACGAGAGTGAAAGAATAAAGATAGCCCATGTTCCAAGGAACGGGATCTTTGATTACATAGAAACGAGGACCGTACTGACGAGAACCTACAGATACGATAGCGTTTTTAGAAAACTCGTTGGTGTCCAATACAAGTTGAAATTCTTGACCATCGATACCAGGCTTGCTGAGTTCAGCAGTGCTTGAAGGGATGTCAATAATTTTAGGGAACTTGTAAGGAACTGCAACTTGCCATTTCCATGCATCGCTGTTATTGTCGATGTAATAAGGAGTTGACTTGTTGATCATGTCCAAAAAGTCGTTGCTGTAGAGAGAGCTTTGAGTGTAGAGGCTGATGATCTTTTTATCATAATCAGCAGGCTCGGTTGAGTGGAAGCTCTCCAGGTGGTTAGCATCGGTGAGCTTACCTACAGCACGTTTGTCCATAGAAGCCACACGAGCATACGTAAATCCAGTTAAACCTGGGATTGTTTGAATTGCCATTTGTGTTACCTTTTTAAGTTATTGTAAGAAATTAAATGAACCAAGATGTTGGCTTAGCTGGCTTACTTGATTTCACTGAAGATTTTGATGCCTGTCTAGCAACTTCGCCAAATAAATCATTAGACTTTTTGGTGATGCCAGTCTTTTGAATCGTGGAGAGTGTTGGGTCTTTCTCAAGGATTTTGAGCAAGAGTGCAACCTTCACCTTCATTTCATGATTCTCAGGACGCTTCAGTTCTAGGATGGTACGGTCAAATTCTGTAAGAGTTTCTCCCGAATTTGTCTTATACTTATCAACTAGAAGGAAATCTTGTAGTTCACCAGCAAGCTTTGGATTAATTGGAATACCGTCAAACTCTTTTGTCTTGATCTTATCTTGCAAAATAGTTTGGACGTTATTATAATATTGTTGCTTAACAGCAGCTTGTTGTTTTAGTTGGGCTTCTTTCTCCTGTTCCATTTGTTGAAGCTTTGCTGCTTCTTTCTTAACCAACACCTTGTGGTGTTTGGTTGCAACAGTTTCAAGATCACCGTAGTTTTTCAGACGCTCCACCTCAGTGTCTACATCTTCTGGATCAAATCCTTGATCTGAGAGAGCTTGTCTTATAATTGCCACTTGATTGTTCTCTTGTGACAAATCCATTTCAGAGAAACTCTGAATCTGGTTATATGCACCGAAATAGTCTTTTGGATTAACCCCTTTAACAAAGATGGCATCAAAAGCCTGTTGGTAATCTTCACCAAACTGACCAATGAAGTTATTTACCACTTCAATTGCTCCCTTCTTCTTTTCTTGGTTAAATCTTTCAAGGAATTCTTCAGGAGTGGAGATGGTTACATCTTCTTCATCCTCTTCCTTTGAAAATACACCAAGTTTGAAAAGGTCCCTGGAAAGAGCTGTAAACTGACTAACTTGTTCTTCTTCAGTTTCTTCTTCCTCAGTGGTGTTTTGGGGTTCCTCTTCTTTTTTACTTTCCTTTTTAGCTGGAGCAGCAGGTGCTTCTTCTTCATTATCTTCTGCTTGTTCATCGTCTCCATATAGGAAGTTTTGAATATCCACTGTTGCATCCTTTTGCTCTTCCTTTTGCTCTTCTTTTTTAGCAGGAGCTGGGGCAGGAGCTGGTTCATCAGCAATATTCTTAATATCATCAGGAGAACCTGTGGCGGTTTCAGGTGCCATCAGATCATTTAATAGATCTGCGTTACCCATTCCCATCTCCATAGTATTCTCAATACTGAAATTCCCAAACTGGGGATTATCAAAATTTTCGGCCATATGTAGTTGTATTTACTTGGTTTTCAATGTAAAAGTATGTTACTCTAGGTAAATCACAAAGAGATAAGGTTGCTTACACCCCAATATTCGGGATAATATAGCATTAATGTTTTTTGCTCTAATCAAGTTTGTTTAGGATGGAGTCATTTATTATCCTAAAACTACG
>Ga0315903_10008391_pt1 | contig 12709 bp, 8 predicted proteins | sample LakEriMetagenome_7_FD_203524 | JGI IMG/M metagenome (GOLD analysis project Ga0315903, IMG submission 203524) | Freshwater fungal communities from buoy surface, Lake Erie, Ohio, United States - Buoy 2 MA119 | ecosystem: Environmental > Aquatic > Freshwater > Lake | place: USA: Lake Erie, Ohio...
TCCTTTTGATTAGGTCTTAATTCAGCCGATGGTGCTTTATGAATAATATTTTGAGGAATAATTTCTCGATTGCGATTGATGTAATTTGCCAATGCATATACTTGCATTTTATACACATCGCCCAATACTGCAATGCCACCTGCCATGTCGCCATATAAAGTGCCATAACCAGTTGCACATTCACTTTTGTTGGTTGTATTGAGTAAAATATAATTGAACTTATTTGCAACTGACATCAACAAATTACCTCTGGTTCGAGCTTGAATATTTTCTTCGGCAACTGAAAATGGCAACTCTTTATAGATAGGTTTTAGTTGCTCCATAAATGCATCAAATATGGGTTTTATAGCAATGATTTCATAAGGGTTGTTTAAATTTTTTGAGAGTTGTTCGGCATCACTTACTGAATGCGATGTCGAAAATTGAGAAGGCATTAATATAGCGTGAACATTTTCATGGCCCAATGCCTCGCATGCTAATGCAAGGGTTACTGCTGAATCTATTCCGCCGCTACTTCCCAGAATAGCTTTTGTAAAACCCATTTTCCCAAAGTAATCTTGAATACCCATCACAAGCGCATGATAAATTCTTTCAATATGAAGATTGGCATTGTAAGTAATTGGATTTAATTCTTCTTGCGAAATTTGTTCTGCGCTTTCCACAATTTCATTTTGTGAGTTTAATTTTTCATCTAACTCTATCATCAATAAATCTTCGCAAAAATATTTTCCTTCTGCAATTAAATCGCCATTGGCTTGCATGGCTAAAGAGCCACCATCAAACACAATTTCTGTTTGAGATCCAACCGCATTGCAATAGAGAAGCGGAATTTTATATTTTGTAACATTTGCTTTTAGAATAGCTTTCCTATCTTCAACATGTGTGTAATCAAATGGTGAAGCGCTTAGGTTAATCATAATATCTGGTTTCTCTGCTGTCAATTTATCCATTGGGCAAATTCTATAAAGCGGATTATCGCCTAAGTTCCATATATCTTCACAAACAGTCACCGCCAATTTTTTACCCTTAAAATGCATCACATGCCAATCGTAAGCAGGTTCAAAATAACGATACTCATCAAAAACATCATACGTTGGCAATAGCGTTTTATGTATAAGATCTTGCACTTTACCATCGTAGCACAGATAAGCACTATTGAATAAATCTTTACCTTCAATCACTGGATTTTTGCTAGGACACCCAATCAAAATACCCATGTCAGATGTATGTAATGCAATTTCTTGTAATGCGTTTTGACATCGTTGAATGAAGTCTTCAAACTCTAAAAAATCTCTTGGAGGGTAGCCGCAAATACTTAATTCTGAAAACACAACTAAATCGACCGATAGTTTTTTAGCGGATTCTATTGCTTCAATAATTTTTGCTTTGTTCAGTTCGAAATTTCCGATATGATAATTTTGTTGTGCTAATACAATTTTCATTTTTCAAATGTACTATCAAATAAAACAAGCGTGCTAAGCACAAATAAAAAAAACACCTGCTCTGAGGTGATTTTTTGAAATAATTATAATGTAATTAAAAATAATATCCGATACGAATCGCTATTGTATTTTGACGGATGTTGCCATCAGCGAATTTTAAACCAGTTTTGTTTGACTGCGGTGTAGTTGCATCAGTAAAGCCGTTGCGATATAGAATGGCTCCGTAAACTGCATTTTTATCTGTAATAGCGTACTCAGTGCCAGCACCTATTGACCAGCCTAAATTTACTGGCACACCTTTCGCATAGTCAGATAATTTTACATTTTCTAAATTCTCAGGTATACCCACACTTGGCATACCATCGTAATTGCCTTTTTGGCTCAATAAGATGCCTAAATCAAAATTTGTTTGTGCGAATATTTTAAATTTATGAAATTCAAAAGCTTTCATTTTTAACCCTAATGGGATCGTCAAAAATTGATGGCGATAGGCAATTCTTGCAGATTTTACATAATCATTTTTTATAGCTGAATCACTTCGGGCTACATTGATTATTCCACCTCTCCAATCTAAGCCTATGCCAGAAAAAGCTGTGTATCTTTCATTTAAATTGAGTTCGCATGTTAATCCAAACGAAAAACCAACTCTGCTTCCATCTTTATTTACCACGAAACTAACCCCATTATCTTCTGCTTTCGAAGCTGTAGGTTTGAAAGTGTTAAAAGTAGGCCCTAAGAAAATGCCGAATCGATACTTTTCAAAGATTTTCTCTGAATTTGATTGTGCTTTTAAGGTGTTCATTTGAATTGCTATCGCAAACAAACTTAATAAGGCTAATTTTTTCATGTTTATTTTTTCTTTTATTTTAAGAATATTAAATCAAATTTGCGTTTCACTATATTTTTTATGATGGAAATTTCAACGGCGAAAAGACACTCAGGCGCAAAGTTATATGTATTAATCATTTGTTATCTTATTTTTATAGGTTTGTTTGCTTGTGAGTATCCTAATTCTCAAAAAAAAGTTAACACAGATCATATTCAGTACAATCCAAAATTTATTCGTTTCGATAAAGCATTGTTTGCCTTAGATACTAATCATATGATGCAATCTATCGATTCCTTAGGCAGTCAATATCCAGATTTCGCGTCAGTTTATTTTCAAGAAATAACGGGGCTTTCCGCAAAAGGGGATAGTACAGTTTTCAAAAATTCGGTGCTTGATTTTATAACTGACAAAGATTACAAAGGTATGATGGATACTGTGCTTGTTAAATATCCTAACACCCAAGAATTAGATAAAGCGATAGTCGATTTGTGTAAACATATAAAATTTTATTTTCCAGAGAAGCCATTGGGAGATGTTTATTATTTCGTTTCAGGACTTAATAGATGGAGTGCTGTAACGGTGGATAGTAACATAGCTGTAGGACTTGACATGCATTTAGGGAGAAATTATCCCTATTATGCTTCTGTAAGTGTACCCGCTTATCAAACTGCCCGATGTGAGCCTCAGTACATTCCGGTTAATATTGCGAAATCTGTTTTTGAGGACATGTTTGCGACATCGCCAGATGGGAAAAATTTATTGCAAATGATGATTGATAAAGGCAAGCAATTGGTATTTGCCGAATATTGTTTGCCCAATGAGAAAGATGAAATTCTGATAGGTTATACCGAAGCGCAACTGGCATGGTGTAAAGAGAATGAAGCTATGATTTGGTACTATCTCAGCAATCAAAAATTATTGTACTCGACACAATGGCAAGAAATATTGCGTTATGTAAGTGATGGTCCTAACTCAACAGGCATGCCGCCCGAGTCGCCAGGAAATATAGGGTCTTGGGTTGGTTGGCAATTGGTAAGAACTTATTTAAAAAATAATTCGAATGTGAAATGGACAGATTTAATGAAGGACAATACAGATCCACTTACATTTTTAAGAGCATCTAAATACAAACCCAATTAGGACTATTCAGATTTACTTTCATTTGATTTGTCTTGTTGCAATAATTCAATTTGCGTTTTGATGCTTTGATCATGAATGAGTTCGAAAAGTTTCTGTATAAAATCGGGTTTAAGTTGGTTGTTATTAGCCCAACCTGTTCGTGATTCCATAATCTCGCGCCAGCGTTCGACTTGATAAATCGGCATATTATGTTTGCCCTTGATGGCACCTAATTTTTTGACCCATTCCATACGTTTGCCCAATATATCAACTACTTCTGCATCCATCGAATCGAGTATTTGACGTATTTCTTCAATTTCTTCCGAAGCAGATTCCCCATTCGAATTACGAATGATAAGACTGTAGATTATTTCAGCTAACTGAAGTGGCGTAATTTGTTGTTTCGCATCGCTGAGTGCAGCATCAGGATTGGGATGTGTTTCTATCATGAGACCATCGAAATCTAAGTCCATGGCGCGTTGTGCAACAGGCAGTAATAATTCCCGGTTGCCACAAATATGACTGACATCACAAATTATGGGAAGATCTTTATATCGACGTTTGAGTTCGATGGGTAGTGCCCAATTGGGCTTATTTCGATATTTACTGCTACTATCATACGATGAAAAACCACGGTGAATTGCAGCAAGATTTTCGATACCTACTTTTTGCATCCGCTCAATAGCGCCTGCCCATAATTCGATATCAGGATTGATAGGATTTTTTACAAGTACGCCAACATCATTTCCACGCAATGCGTCTGCGATTTCTTGCACTAAGAATGGATTCACGGTTGAACGCGCGCCAATCCAAACTGCATCCATTTCATACTTCAATGCTAATTCAACTTGCGAAGTGTTGGCTACTTCCACACAGATAGGGATAGATAATGTTTTTTTGAGTGTTTGTAACCACTTTAATGCTTCTTCGCCTCTGCCCTCAAAAAAGCCAGGCTTGGAGCGAGGTTTCCAAACACCAGCTCGAAACATATGAATGGGTAAAGTTTGAAAAGCTTGTGCAAGTGTTTGCAATTGTAATTCATCTTCTGCACCACAAGGCCCAGCGATTATATAGGGTTTGCTCGAACTAAAATAATTCATCTCGCGGCAAAGGTAATTGAAACGGTCATGCGAAAGCTTTAATGATGGAATGGATTGTGGCAAGGATTGAACGGATACCCCGTAAATGTAGCATAGCGGAATGCGGAGTATGAGTGAAAGCCTGTTTGCCACCCAAATAAAAATTCATTATTTTGAATAAAGCAATTTCAATGGCTTACTTTTGCGAGCATATCAAAGATTATATGATGCAAGAAACTGCCGTATTAACGCCTAAAGATTTTGTTACTGACCAAGAGGTTCGTTGGTGTCCGGGTTGTGGCGATTACAGTATTTTGAAGCAAGTGCAAACTGTATTGCCTACATTAGGTATTCCGCGTGAAAACATCGTGATTGTATCTGGCATTGGTTGTTCGTCGCGCTTTCCGTATTATACAAATACGTACGGTATGCATTCGATTCATGGAAGGGCAACAGCGGTGGCAAGTGGATTAAAAACGAGCAGGCCTGAATTGAGTGTTTGGATTGTGACTGGCGATGGCGATTCGATGAGTATAGGAGGTAATCATTTGATACACTTGTTAAGAAGAAATTTAAATGTTCAAATTTTATTATTCAATAACCAAATTTATGGTTTAACCAAGGGTCAGTATTCTCCAACGAGTGAGGAAAATAAAATCACCAAATCTACTCCTATGGGAAGTGTTGATCATCCTTTTAATCCGGGTGCATTGGCTTTGGGAGCCGACGCAAGTTTTTTTGCAAGAACCATGGATCGAGATGTGAAACATTTGCAAGAAATGATACGCCGCAGCGAATCGTTTAAAGGTACTAGTTTATTGGAAATTTATCAGAATTGCAACATTTTTAATGATGGTGCATTTGAAATATTTACTGAAAAATCGAGTAAGTTAGAGGAGACCGTTTTTGTAGAACATGGGAAGCCCTTGATTTTTGGTGGTGAGCAAAAGAAAGGCATAAGATTAAATGGTTTGCAACCTGAAATTGTAAATCTTGATGGAAATTTTTCAGAAAGTGATTTATGGATACATGATGAAAACGATTTGTACAAAGCTCAGGTTTTAGTTAGATTATTTGATAATCCAAGTTCAGAGAAACATTTTCCAAGACCTTTTGGAGTATTTTATGCCAATGAGAGAACTTGTTATGAAGATGCCATACATGAACAATTAGCGTTTGCTTTACAAACAAAGGGCAAAGGCGATTTAGACGCGTTAATCGCAGGTAAGGAAACTTGGACAGTATTATAAATCAAGTGAGTTTCATCATGAGGCAAATGCAATGGAAGTGTAGTAAGAATTTAACATTGCGTTGGATAGGATTCGGTTTTTTAATCATGGTTTTAGTTGAATCTTGTGGCCAAGATGATTTGTGTATTGAGCCTTCAATTGTAAATATGCAAACACGATTTCAGAGAGCGGATACGAATAAAACATTTCGAGATACTTTACTTGCAAATGCGAACCTATATTTCGGTGTAGATCAAAAGTATTTTGTGAATAGTAAAAAGCGAGCGGTGAATAGTTTTCCTTTGTCGCAAGCTGATGATAGTGTGAGAATTATTTTTCAATCAGATTCCAACTCAATAGTTGCAGAAACCATTGATACGCTTGATTTATATTACACGAGGAATTTGAATTTTATTTCTTCGGCATGTGGTTATCAAACGTATTATACCTTGCAAAAAGTAATTTATACGGAGCATATCATTGACTCAATTTATTTTAAGAATAAAGAAATTACATCGAAAGCAACTGATAATTTAAATATTGTGATTCGATAAAAACATGATGAGGCATTTATTACATATTCTTTTTTGCTTACTACTGAGCCATTCAATATTTGCAAGTGATGCTGATTCATTACCCAAAACGAAAGAGGCAAAATTTACTTTTCATATAATAGGCGTTGACGTTTCGAAAATTTTATTGGCTCCCTTTGTTAAGTCGAATCGAAGTATGGAGTTTAGCTATACCAGTAATTTAAAGCAAAATTTGTGGTTTACTACTGAGACAGGCATTGGTAATTCCTTCGTAGATAATGATTTCTTAAATTATAAAACTCAAAATTTTTTTACGAGGGTAGGTGTGGATAAAATATTATTCAACCCTGAATTCATAGGCGATTATAGCAACGCACTTATAGGAGTACGTTATGCGAATAGTTGGGTGCAAAGGGGTGAAGCAACCTATATTATCACAGATAGTATTTGGCGCTCCACTTCAGGTAATATAGGCAGCAATAATTTTATTGCACACTGGGCTGAACTAGTGGCTGGTTTTCGCGTAGAGTGGAAAAAGAGATTTTTTATTGGAACACAAATTCGATTTAAGACATTTTTGAATCCGAGTAGATTTGAATTATTGCAACCTAATTATTTGGCAGGTTTTGGTAGAGCCGATAGAGGATCAGCATTTAGCTACAATGTATTTTTAAGTTATGGCTTTGGAAGTAGAAAATAAGCTCATTTTACAATTTATTACCATATCCTAATGCAAAAAAGCTGAATTTTGCTTAATGCGAAGCAAGTTTCTATTTCTCACACTCTGTTTTATGCTTTTTCAACTTATAGTTGAAGCGCAATGCTCATTATGCACTAAAACGGCCGCCGGACTAGATGATAATGCGGCAAAAGGTTTGAATGCAGGAATTTTGTATTTAGCAGCTATGCCATTGGGTATCATGCTCTTTATCGGCTTACGATGGTATCGCTCTTATAAAAGCACAGTATAGTTTACATCATTATTTAAGGAAGATTTTTTTACAATTATTTTGGATTCAAATTACGATGAACTTAATGCCGGATTTCATTGAACAAGAAATTTAGTTAAAAGCACTATATGCTAGCAATTTGACGACTAATTGGCTCATTGATAAAATATTTTTTTTAATACCAGTAAATGCATAAATTTGGTAATTAAAATATAACATAAAATGAAAAAAATTTTACTATCCGCCTTTCTAGCCTGCGGAATTTTAGGAGCGAAAGCGCAACTTAACGATGGTATGAAAGCCATTGATTTTACTTTCACAGCTTTGAATAATGGCGGACAAGTTGTAAATCTATACAGCTGGCTTGATTCTGGGAAGTATGTCTTTCTTGATGTTTCTGCAACATGGTGTGGTCCATGTTGGAATTATCACAACACAAATGCCTTAAAAGATTTATACACACAACATGGACCAGGGTCGACAAGCAATGATGTTCGTGTTGTATTTGTAGAAGGTGATGGTACCACAGCTGACGCTCTTATGAGCGGCGGTACTGGCTCTCAAGGTAATTGGCTATCTGGAGCTAATTATCCAATGTGTAATCCGGCACAAGCTGCGGCCAACCAATTTAATGATGATTATGAAATTGGTTACTATCCTACAGTTTACATGATTTGCCCTGACAGAACAGTTAAAGAGGTGGGTACTTTAACAGCCGCTCAACTTTATGCTTTAGTTACACCAACTCCTCAATGTGCACCCAAAATCAATGTTGACGTGACACCTTGGACTTATGATGGTAAACTTATGACTTGTGATGGTAATTTTAACCTTACAATGACTATTAAAAATAGAGGTTTTGACCCCTTAACTAGCGCAACCATCAACGTAAAGAATGGTGCAACTACTGTTGCTTCTCAGCCTTGGACAGGAAATTTGGCTACCTATGCAACATCCTCTAACATAGTATTGCCACTTAGTGCTGTAAATCCAAGCTATGATTCACTATCTATTGAAGTAATCGCTACTGGTGATCAAATTGCGGCGAATGATAAATTTACAGTTCGAATTGACAACTATGCGCAATCTTCTGCAGCTGCATTGCCTTTAAACCAAAATTTTGATGCCTTAACAGCATACCCTACGCGCTTTGGTTTCGACAATGTAACATCGCAATCTAAATTTGGTTTTTATGATGGTATTAACGGGACAACTAAACTTGTGGGAGCATCTGGATCTAATACTAAAGCTATGTTTGTAGGTTTTTACAACACAGCCGCTAATGGTACAGGTATAACCGCAATTGGTAACTTCAATACGAATACTACTGCTACTCATTTAAATTTGGATTTCGATCTTGCTCATTGCCTGTATGATGGAAGTGAGAATGATAAATTAGAAGTAGTTGTATCAACAGATTGTGGTGCTACTTGGACAAGTAAATGGTCAAAAAGTGGCACTGCATTAGCAACACGAGCACCATTGGGTAACGCTTCTTTTATTCCAAAACTTAGTTCAGAATGGCGTAGTGAATCAGTTAATTTGAATTCAATAAAAAATAATCCAAATGCAATTGTTGGTTTCAGAATGACTTCTGGATATGGTAACTATGCTTGGATCGATAATATTAAGTTAGCAGGAAACTCATCACCAGCTTCTACGAACAATTTCAGTGAAAATTCTTTTGATATTTATCCAAACCCGACAACACAATTCGTGAATATTCGTGGTTTAGTAGGAGATGCATCTATCAAAATTACTGACATCATGGGACGTGTAGTAAAGACTTACAACTATAACAACATCAGCAATGAAATTACACTTGACGTTGCAGAATTAGTAAATGGTCAATATTTCGTTCATGTTTCACAAAATGAAAATAGTGTTGTAAAAGCAATCGTAATTGCTAAATAATACGAAGTAAAATAGGCTTTAAAATGGGGCTGTCCGACAAGGATAGCCCTATTTTTTTGTTTCGAACATAGTACATTTTGTAAATGTTTAAATTATACCCATTGAAATTTTGTAATACCGATCAATATTGCTGTAAGCTTCCTTCATAATCAACATAAATACCATCGGCACAGACAGACCAATTTTTCGTACCTCAAATGTTCTTAACAAAATAACAATCGGCATTTATCTCGACAAATTTGTCCGGACAAGATTTGGTTTGCATCACAAATCACATCGGTATAATTAGTATCGAATCCAACGTATGATCTAGGTCTAATCATACTCTAGCCAAAGAGACTCTAGGGAAATATCAGTTTGCAGCAAATCATCGTTGATGTCAATTAGCTTTAATCCGTAATCCTAATTTATATTTACGTCTTACATGAAATACACTGATTTAACGATAGAGGAAGCACGGAAAATTGTGCAAGATACGCGTGTTACGACAGTTGTAAACTCGCTCATCAAAAAAGGATTAGTGAGTGTTTATGAGAATACCCAAGACCTCTATAAGGCTAAAAAGGAAACTTATATTTTCTTGCATGAAAACTTTGAAGATGAGAACCGGTTAAAATCACTATTTGAAGTACTTGAGAAAAAACCGCAACAGCTCAATATTATATTAGCTTATTTGCATTTGCAACAAAGCCATCAAAAAGTATTATTAAAAGAATTATTAACTCATAGTGGTGCTACTTCTGCGCAAGTAAACACTTTAGAGAAGAAGGAAATTTTATATCGTAAACAATTATCGGTTGATAGAATATTATTTACCGATGACAAGCCCACGCTAAGAAACGAATTATCGGGTTTGCAGCAAAATGCTTTGCAAGAAATTAAATTGGGTTTCCAAGAAGAGAAGCCTGTATTACTAAAGGGCATTACAGGTAGCGGTAAAACACATATTTATATTGAGCTAATTCAAGACGTGATCGCCAACGGGAAACAAGCACTTTATTTACTACCTGAAATTGCTTTAACGGCACAAATCATTCGTAAGTTGCAAGCTGTATTTGGTAATCGAATTGGGGTATATCATTCGCGTTTTAGTAATAATGAAAGAGTAGAAATTTGGAAACATGTACAAAACAAAACCTGTGGTGTGATTATTGGTGCAAGGTCATCACTGATGTTGCCTTTTCATAATTTAGGTTTAATCATCATCGATGAAGAGCATGATACATCATACAAGCAACAAGAGCCAGCTCCACGCTACCATGCCCGAGATGCGGCTGTAGTATTGGCATATCAATGCAAGGCAAATGTCCTTTTAGGTTCTGCTACACCTTCTTTAGAGAGTTATTATAATTGTAAGAATGGGAAATATAAATTGGTTTTATTAACCGAGCGATTTGGAACTGCCACATTACCCAATATCGAGTTGGTAGACATGAAGGAAGAGAAAGCTAAAAACCCAAAACAAGGCATTTTTTCCAATCGATTAATTAGCGCGATTCAAGATAGTTTGCTTCAAAAGCGGCAAGTCATCTTATTTCAGAATCGCAGAGGATATTCGCCGCTACTCATGTGTAATCATTGCAGTTGGATTCCACATTGTAAGTATTGTGATGTCGCTCTTGCCTATCATAAATCAAATGACAAACTACATTGTCACTACTGTGGTAATCAATCTGCTGTTATTAAAAGTTGTGCGGCCTGTGGCAATGGGAAATTAGTGAGTAAAAGTTTTGGCACAGAAAAAATCGAGGATGACATCAAACAGGTTTTCCCGAATGCGCGTGTACAAAGATTTGATACAGATAGTTTGCGAAATAAGAATAAGTACTATGAGGTAATTCAAAAGTTTGAGAAAAGAGAAATTGATATTTTGGTGGGAACACAAATGCTCGTGAAAGGCTTAGATTTTGAAAATGTAAATTTAGTAGCTGTATTAAGTGCCGACAGTTTGCTTTCTCATCCTGATTTTAGGGTGAATGAAAGATGCTTTCAACTCATTGAACAAGTGAGTGGCAGGGCAGGTCGAAAAGATGTGGAGGGTAGGGTATTAGTACAAACATATCAAACAAATCATCCCATTTTGCAACACGTACTTACCCATGCTTACGAGAACTTTTATCAGGAAGAAATGGATGGTCGATCTGAATTTCAATATCCGCCTTTCACCAAGCTTATTCGTATTACGCTCAAACACAAAGACCAGCTTGTAGTTATGAATGCCGCACGTCAATTGTATCAAGTCTTAGGCGAACTACCCAAGACTAATATATTTGGACCTGCAGAGCCTGACATCAATAGGATTCGCAATCAGTATATACAAGAAATATTACTAAAGACGCATCGTGAGAACACAAATTTGGTGGTTGTAAAAAATATAGTTCAGGAGCAAGTGAAAATGTTACGTCTTACTAAAGGATTTTCGAATGTGTTTGTCATCATTGATGTTGATCCTTTTTAAACGAGATTTTGCCATTTGCATTTTCAACTGCAAAATTTTGTTTCATCAAGCTAAATTGCGTTTTCGGACATAAAGGCATTGTTAATTAAGTAGTTGTGTTTAAAAGCAGAAGCTGTGGTTGCTCATTTCATTTACTTTTGCACCAAACATTACGTAATGAAGAAAATCTATCTTTTTCTCCTCTGGGGATTATTTGCTAGTAACGCAATTTGCGCACAAAGCATTAATCAATCTACTGAATTAATTCGCGCCAATGACTTTCAAATTTCGAGACCGCTAACTGAAATTTTTAAAGACGGTCCGTTCGAAAGAATTATCGATAAAGAAAGGATAAAAGAATCTAAAGATAGAGAAAATCGTAAACCTATTAAATACAAGTACACAGCTCGTGATGGCGAGAAATATGGTAATGATATTAATAACATTCAAACGAAAATGGGTGAAAGAGAAGGGGCTACCACAAGAGTAAATGTTGCGGGTCAAACGGCAAGTGGCTTTCGCCCTTTTGACCCTTCAGGATCTGTTGGTCCTAACCATTATATTCAAATGATTAATTCAACAACTTTTCGAATTTATAACAAATCTACAATGGCTATCATGCTAACTGGCACATTAGGCAACCTCTGGTCGCCAGCCACTGGCAATAATGGCGATCCTATTGTTATGTATGATAAAGCGGCTGATAGATGGTTTCTAGCACAATTTGGGAATAGTACAGATAAGCGTATTTACATTGCTGTTTCCACCACACCAGACCCTTTAGGAACTTACTATACCTATACGTATACTTCCGCGCAATTCCCTGATTATTTGAAATTTTCAGTATGGCCAGATGCTTATTACATGACCTCTAATCAACCGCAACAGAAAGTATTTGCATTTAATCGCGCAGAAATTTTAGCTGGGACACCTTCCGCTAGATCTGTTGTAGTGAATTATAATCCGCCAGTTCCTTCTGGTTTCTTTTGTCCTTTGCCAGCCGATGCGGCAGACGGCACTTTACCACCCATGGGAACGCCATGCCCAATTTTTTCTTATTCAGATAATGGTTGGGGTTCAGGTTATAATGATGCTGTGAATATTTACGATATGAATGTGAACTGGACACCAACTGTACCAACTGCAACCGTTACTTTAAACAGTAGTATTCCTTGTG
>Ga0315903_10008393_pt1 | contig 12707 bp, 9 predicted proteins | sample LakEriMetagenome_7_FD_203524 | JGI IMG/M metagenome (GOLD analysis project Ga0315903, IMG submission 203524) | Freshwater fungal communities from buoy surface, Lake Erie, Ohio, United States - Buoy 2 MA119 | ecosystem: Environmental > Aquatic > Freshwater > Lake | place: USA: Lake Erie, Ohio...
CCATCGGCCAGAGGTGCTGGAGCTCGCCTGGATCCTGATGACCGTCACCCCCGTCAGCTGGGTGGAGCGGACGCCTACCTATAAGGAGAAGAAGCTGACGCAACCAGACGATGTGAATCACGGCCTCCTCACCTACCCCATCCTTCAAGCGGCAGACATCCTTCTGCCGAAGGCGAGCGTGGTGCCAGTTGGCAAGGATCAGGCGGCGCACCTGGAACTCTCCCGCGAGATCGCACGCGCCTTCAACCACAAGTTCGGCGAGACCTTCCCTGAGCCGCAGGCCGTCTTCACGGAGGCACCCGTGGTGCTTGGCACGGACGGCGAGAAGAAGATGAGCAAGTCGATCAACAACACCATCGACATCCTCAGCGACGCCGAGACGATCAAGAAGCAGGTCATGTCCGCCGTCACGGACGTGAAGCGCCCGCTGAAGTCAGACCCTGGACACCCGGAGGCCTGCAACGTCTGCCAGCTGCACAAGCTCGTCAATCCTGACTACAAGGAGCTCTGGGAGTCCGAGCGCAACGCCACCACCGGCTGCGCCGACCTGAAGCGCGCACTCGCCGAACGCCTCACCGCCCACTACGCCCCCGCCCGCGAGCGCTACCAGGAACTCCTGGCACTCCCTCACGAGATCAACAACATCCTCGGCGACGGCGCACAGCGCCTCCTCCCCCTCGTCACCGAGACGATGCGTGAGGTCAGGGAGAGGGTGGGGTTGGCTTAGCGTTCACGCCGCATTTCCAATTCGCCCCCGAGGAGGGATCGGAGGGTCTCCTAGGACCTACTGAGGTTAGATGCAGGTGCCAGGAGGAATCCTGAGGGCTTTGGAGGGATTGGAAGTCCCACCCAAACTCCCACCGGGAAACAAAAATCCCCCTGAGCTGGAGTGAGCAGCTCAGGGGGAGGAGCGAACTATCCCAGTAAGGGGGCAACCGGGGCAGTCCATAGACAAAACGCACTCGCAGGGCGCAGATCTCGGCACAGTCCGTCCATCACAGGTCCTCCAAGTAGAGTGCCCACGTTCGGCCAGGAGCGAGAACCTGTACGAGAAGCGTTCCCTTGGGAAGCACACGGGATCCAGAGAATAGTTCACCATCGTCGTAATTTGATTCCATCAAATCACGTGCGCTGACCTCGTCGCTTCCTTCACTGTACCTTCCATAGGCCTTGACAGAGATGTTTCCGCTAAAGCTAATGCCGTCAACACTCTTTTTCTCAGAAAGCACTCGCGCAATCTTGGCGCCGCTTGTGTAGTCGCCAAATCTGAACACAGAACTGCAAGTTCCGGATTGATCAACTGTCAATGTCGGACAGTTTAGGAGGTCATCTATCTGAATTGACCACCTAGCATTGGCGATGACTTCCATTGCCACTGGTACATCTTCACAGACCAAGACATGAGAACCTTCATACCCATGACTTTCCCATAGGTATGTTGAGCTAATCGATCCGTCAGAAGTGACGAAGTTGACTTTGAAGGGCGGCGTATAAACAGTCCCACTTTCGGCACCGTCCCACTCGCCGTACTGCCGCCAGCGCAGCAGTATCGCCGCTCCTTTGCCGGACGAAGTATGCAAACCTTCAGGCAAGTCAATCCGAATGACTTCATTGCCCGACCCTGTGTAGTGCAACGTTTGAAACTCAAAGTTTCTGCTAGTCAGGGCCTCATTGTCCAGATGCAGTGCCGTGGGTGGCTCCCAACCTAATAGAGACGCGAGCAAGGGATCCTCACCTCGATCGATCTTTTCAGTGTCAGTCTCAGCAAGTAAGGTGCCATGCTTTTTGAGCGTAAAGCGCCAAACAAAGAAGCTTTCACTTCCTTGCACATACTCATACGAGGCCACATCATAAAGGCCGTCATAGCGAAACCCAGACTTCGGAGCTAGGCTAGACTTGCACCTCCACCCGCGCGTAACACGAATAGGCGTTTTCAATGCGCACGCGATTACGAGGCCCCGGTTTCCAGCAGTAAACTCTTGGTCATTAATCTGCTTGCCCGAATTTGGGTCACGCCCACCATCTCCGGTGTAAACGACTACATCTCCATTGTCTTCGTCATCTTCGTAGCCACCATTTAACACAATGCCGATAACCCTCCCTTCAGAAGTCCAGATACCTTGCATTCGAACGCCATGGACCCCGGAATCAGAGAGCTCGTTCCTAGATGCGAACACTGCTCCTTCCTCCACTCCAACAGGAGGACTACCAGGTATTGCTCTTGTGTCTTTCATCAGTGCGTCCCTCCCTTCCCTATTCGCCTCTACGCCCCACTTGCGGGACGTTCCCTTTTCCCACAGTGCAGCTCGCTTCGCCTCAACACCCCACTTGCGGAGCAGTGAGTTCACATGCTGTGCCCGGATACCATAAACCTCGCCAATCTCGCGAAGGCGCTCGCCGCTATGGTATTTGCTAATGATGTCGGCCTTGACTTCCTCATCAGTAAACCGCCCGGTTGAGATCTTCACGCCTGCTCGACGCAGCGCGCGGGAAATCGTGTCCGGGCTAACTCCAAATGTTTTGGCAGCCTCTGACTTGCTCCCAAGCCTGATCGCTTCAGCCACATACTTCTGCGTCGTCTCTTGATCCACCGCACGACGACCTCGTCGGCTCGGTGCAATGTATACACCGTGCTTCTTGAAGATTTGGCTAACTCGTTGTTTAGTGATACCGAACCTCTCACCGATCTGTGCCATGCTTGCCCCAGCCTGATACTCATTGATCAAATCTTGGGCTCGTTCTTTTGCTGGCTGATTGAACATGCTCACGAGCAAAGAGCCTCGGCTCCGCTCACTTCAACCACCGAATCTTTCTGAGAGGTCAGGTTGGTCAATTGCGTCCCATCCTCCCTGACAGCTAGCAAAACAATGTCCTCGTTTGCCGCATGTTTTGCCACCAGCTGCCAGCCTCGGCCACGAGCAGAGCTTGCTGTTACCAGGACATGCCCTGCACGAATCTGCCAACGGCAGTAGACAACCCCGTCTAGCACGATCACACCAGCGAGCCGCCCAATTGGCGCATCGCCCTCTGGCTTCATCGCTGGCTGGCCCCCTATCAGAAGCTGGGAGTAGCGAGCCGCAACTTCAACGCGGTTTCGACGAGCATGCATCATACGCGCGCACCAGCAGCAGCAAGCTGCTCACGCCCAGTCTCAAGCCAAGTTGCTGGAGCGCTCTTGGGGTCAATGCAGAACCCAACAATTACATTCACCGCATCCTTCAGGTTTTGGTTACGCGAACCAGGTGCCATTGCATCAAGCGGGAAGGCACTGCCACTTGCCTGGAAGAGCCTATTGCCGCGCGTGAATGGACCACTCAGCTCATTGCTGAGCTGCATGTAAAACGCAGGGATATCTGCGGCCTCAACACCAATTGTGCGCAACGCCGAGTCAGCTCCAATCAACACTCGCATAGTATTCGCTCGTGCAAGGGGGCTCTTTTCTCGGGCTTCCGCCGGAGAAATAGCGCCTGAAGCCAGATCTTCAAGCAATGGGAACGCCTCAATCAAGCGGTCAACCGCAGCATTAGCTACGCGCACAAGTGGCGTGACATCGCGTGAAATTTCCTTCATACGAGCATCAGAGATCCGACCTGAAATTCCAAATGATGCCGCTTTTACAAACTGAAAAAGATTTGCAAGAGATACAAGATCTGGAGAATTGTCTCCGACGTTGTTCTTCTCTCGCTCAGTTTTACCAGCAAAGAGTCGATGTTCTGATAGCTTGATTGACGCCCCGTACAGCGGGTTCGAGCTGTCAAACTCGATAACCTGTGACAGCTTGACACCCTTAGCTGTGTCGTTCATGTCAACAAAGATTTGCTTAAATTCCTTGATGCTATCGACCACGACAATCTGTACCGTGGTTCGCTCTCGAGAAATTCTTGCCAGCTGCTCCTCGATGACTTTTAGCTGCTCCTCCAACTCCTTCTTCACTGGAATATTCCCAGCATCTTGCGCATCGACGATTTGCGACTTTAGGTTGAGCCGATCCTCACCAATTTCCGTTCTGGCGATCTCAAGTCCCAGGACACGATGCTGACCATCAACGATGTGCAGGTCTTGAATCTTTGACTTCGGGATGCGCAACGTCCCAAACCGCACGCCACCCTTCACGAGCACGTCGGGATTCGGTACGAAATCGAGGGTGCCACTTGGGCAGCGCAAAACAATGGTTGGAATGATCCCGTTAGCACGGGTGCGCACGTACTCGGCGATCCCGCGGGCATGCCCCACATCCACCCGGCGATTGCCCTCAACCGGCCGGTTTGGATCTGGCGCTGTAACAAAGCGCGGGATACTCGACAGGGGCAAGTTCACCTCAAAGGTCTGCCGACCTCCCTGGTGGTACTCCACAGCCCAATAGCTCTCGAAATCGTCGTAGCCCGTAGGGGCTTGGCTCTCGAATCCAGTAGTACTCATGTTGCCTCCTATTCCCGCTTACCGTGCTCAAATAACGGCTTAATTAGGAATCTAGAGGTCTTATTTAATTTTGTCAAGCCTTATTTTAAAGATAAAAATTGTGTAAGACAGCACTGAGCACGAAAGTCACGCGTGGATCTGCATTGCGCTGTAACAATGCCGTTACGCATTAAGGGCCCTGAGCGCCTAAGGCGATGCAACGCGCGAGCTGTAGAGATGCCGCTGGAATCCTGAGAAGGCTGCCGAAATGGAGTCCGGCGTGCCGAGAGCAGAGACTGCGTCACGGATGGAGTGCTGGTATTTGAGATTCAAGAGAGGGGCAAGCTTCTCGGTACTGAGCTCCCCTACCCCAACGGCTACGTACTGGCCAAGCACGAAGTCCAGGAACTCCTGTTGCTTGGCGTTGAACTCCGAGCGAATGGCACCGCGTGCCTGAGCAGCACGGACCTTGCGCTCAATTGGGGCTCTAGCAAACGCTACATGCGCTAGAACATCGAACAGGTCGCTCTTCTCTGCGTCGATGATTGCCTGCATCTCCTCTAGCTGCTCCTCGCCAAACCCTCTTTCGGCAAGGCCAGCCAAGAGCCGGCTGCGGGTATCTGGTGCGCTCCAGATGCGGCGGAGCTCCTCTTCACTCTTGAAGAGGTCGGGAAGGTGGCCGTAGAGCGACTCCATGAACTGCTGCGCGCTCATTGGCGTGCCGTCCGGGTGCCAGAAGGTGGTCGACATCATGTGCTGGATCTTGCGCTCCTTACCGTCAGCAAGCTTGATGAGCGCCTTCTGGGGCCGTTGCTGTACGGGCTCGTTTGGCTCGTCTGGGCGCTCTAGTTCACGAGTGGTGCCCGGCGTAGTTGCAGCAGGCTCTATCGGCTCGCCGTCCCACTCTGGATCGCTGAAGTGATAGTGCGCCTTCACGAAGTCATAGATCGTGAAATAGTCCTTCCCGTCGAAGAGGCGGGTGCCGCGGCCGATGATCTGCTTGAACTCGATCATGGACTTAATCGGTCGCATCAGCACGATATTCCGAATGTTACGTGCGTCCACGCCAGTGGAGAGCTTCTGCGAGGTGGTGAGGATCGTCGGGATCATCTTCTCGTTGTCTTGGAAATCGCGCAGGGCAAGGTCACCAAGCTCGCCTTCATCTGCAGTCACGCGGACGCAGTAGCGAGGGTCTGTGCTCGTCTTCACCTGGTTGATCAGATCTCGCACGAGAGACGCATGGGCCTGATTCGCACAAAAGACGAGCGTCTTCTCGTTCTGGTCAATGTCGTTCATCAAGATCTTGACCCGCTCGAGCTCTCGGGCCCGAATCTCGATCGACTTATTGAAGTCCTTCTCTTCATACAGCTTGCCCGCCTCAACGTCCCCTTCGATCACGAAGTCATCAGGTGTGTAGATGTACTCATCAAGCGTGGTACTGATCTGCTTCACCTTAAACGGCGTCAAGTAGCCGTCGTTGATGCCGTCCTTGAGGGAGTACGTATAGACCGGTTCGCCGAAGTACTTGTACGTATCGACGTTGTCCGTGCGCTTTGGGGTGGCAGTCAGACCAAGCTGCACGGCAGGCGCAAAGTACTCCAGAATGCCACGCCAGTTCCCCTCGTCCTTCGCTCCCCCACGGTGGCATTCGTCAATCACGATGAAGTCAAAGAAGTCGGGCGGATAGTCACCGAAGTACGGAGTCGGCTCGCCGTCCACCTCTGGACCGCTCATGAAGGTCTGGAAGATGGTGAAGAAGACGCTTGCGTTCTTCGGCACCTTCCCCTTCTTCTTGATGTCACCCGGGGTGATTCGGACCAGCGCATCTTCATCAAAGCCAGTAAAGGCGTTGTACGCCTGATCGGCGAGGATGTTGCGATCCGCCAAGAAGAGGATGCGCGGCAGGCGGTTTGGCTCACGGCTCAGATTCCAGCGGCTGTGGAAGAGCTTCCAGGCGATCTGGAAGGCAATCATCGTTTTGCCGGTACCGGTGGCGAGCGTCAGCAGGATGCGATCTTTGCCTGCAGCAATCGCCTCGAGTGACTTCTCGATCGCAGTCGTTTGATAGAAGCGGCCGTCGTACATGCCGCCTTTGTCGTGCGGGACTACCACAGCGAAGTGATCTCGCCATGCGTTCTGGACAGCGAAAGTACGGTCCCAGAGCTCCTGGGGCGTGGGATAGCGGGGCACTTCGCGCTCGGCACCAGTCTCCATATCAATCTCGTAGATGCCCTTGCCGTTGGTGGCATACGTAAAGCGCACGCTCATCTTCTGGGCGTAGTCCTTCGCTTGTCCTACTCCTTCGGTAACCGAATGTTCATCAGACTTGGCCTCCACAATCGCCAGCTGGTGATTGCGGTACATCAAAACGTAGTCAGCCTTGACGAGGCTGCGCTTCTTGCCACGCCCCTCAATGCGGCCTGGGGCGATCACGAATTCACGGAGGATCTTGCCTTCGCCTGCATCACCCCAGCCAGAATCCTTCAGGGCCGGGTCGATGAGATTGGCACGCGTATCAGCTTCGTTCATTAAACTAACTCCGGATCGCTGACGAAGGCTTGGCGCAGCAAAGACGACCTTAGCTCTTTAATCGCGACCAGCTTACTGGAGTAATTACTCACAAGCGATTGAATTTGCTCTTCGAGTCGGTTGATCTGACTGCAAATAAACTGCTGTTCAGTTAGGGGCGGAATAGGTATTGGGAAAGCATGGATATCATCTTTACTGAAGCCCGCTTGCGCTGACCGATCAGCAATTTTCCCAAGTCGGCTCTGAAACGCATCGGACCTTAAGTAGTGATACAGCCATGATGGTTCAAGTTTAGCCAGCTTTGGTGCTGCCTTGATAAGCGCAACGTTGTAGGCGCCAGTCTGACCGGTGAGAATCTTGCCGACTGACGCTCCATATCTCCCAATGAGAATGTCGTCCGAGCGACACAGTCGATTCTTTGTTGACTCGCGGATGTATGTGATGTTTCGGTTGCTGCCAAAGTCACGTATTTGCAAGAATCGGACGTATCCAAGTTTCGGTTCATAAATAAAATCCGCTTTTGGTGGCTGGGCGCCGCCTTTAAAATCACACACGTCTCCCAGCTCTTCTGTTTCAAAAACTCTTCCACTGTCCGCAAAAACTGAATTCAGGTGGCTCTCGAAGATTGCGCGGGCACTTTGGAGGTTTGCCTCAGCGTTGGCCTTGGCGATGTCAATCCTCTCGACCGCCTCATCAAGTCGGCGGACGATTCGCTGCTGTTCGTCAAGGGTCGGCACAGGTATGGTCAGCGCATTAAATAGCTGCCGGTCGAGGCTCGGAATTGTCATGCCTTTCATTGCACCGTTGAGCAAATGAAAGTGCATTTGCAAGAAATATCGTACATACGACTGATTGATTGACGGGCTCACATCTATTCTCGCCATTGTCGATGCGACCAGGCCAATCTTGCCCGTGAAAACTTCACCTGAGTTTGATCCTGTGCAAATCATGACTAAGTCATCTGCCCGAGCCAGAACGGAGTTTTTATCTTTTGGGTCACCGTACTCTGGCATTTCGGTCCCGCGTAGCACTTTTGCAGATAGAAAGGGTAGGTAACCTGCCTTAGGAAGACGGTGAAGCTGCGGTTTCCGACCCCCAACCAAATGCAATACCTCGCCAAGTTTGGTGGTTACCCTCGTCATATTCGCAGCAGCGCCCTAATCGCCTTCAGCAACTCCGCGCTGTTTGCGTCAAGTGCTGCGATTTCTTCGATGATTGCCTCAGGGGTCTTGGGCGATGCCTCTTCAGGTGCGTGCGGATTCTTGGCTGAGAGGTCAAGAGTGTCCGCGTTGATCGTGGAAACATCCACGCTCCAGCTCTTTGGTGATTCGGCCTTCTTCTTCTGTAGGATCACGAACTCGGTCAAGTCATCGTCGTTAAGTGCATTTGTCTTTCCCATGCTGCGGCCGGGATCGAGCTGGTAGTACCAAACCTTGCGCGTGGGTGCACCTTTCTCAAAGAAGAGAATCACCGTCTTCACGCCTGCACCAAGGAATGTGCCGCTTGGGCAGTCCATGATCGTGTGTAGGTTGCACTCTTCCAGCAGCTTCTTGCGCAGGGCAACTGAGGCGTTGTCGGTGTTGGAGAGAAAGGTGTTCTTGATCACCACGCCACCTCTGCCGCCCGCCTTCATGATCTTGATGAAGTGCTGCAGGAAGAGATACGCCGTTTCGCCGGTGCGAATCGGGAAGTTCTGCTGAACCTCGGCGCGCTCTTTCCCACCGAACGGTGGGTTCGCCAGGATGATGTCAAAGCGATCCTTCTCCTGCACATCGGCCAAGTTCTCGGCAAGCGTGTTGGTGTGCAGAATGTTCGGCGTCTCAATGCCGTGCAGGATCATGTTCATGATCGCAATCACGTAGGCGAGTGACTTCTTCTCCTTGCCGTAGAAGGTGCGCTTCTGCAGGATTTGATCCTGCTCGGTAGTGCGCTTCGGGTTCTGCTCCTTCAGATACTCATACGCCTCACACAAGAAGCCAGCAGAACCAACGGCAGGGTCGCAGATCGTTTCGCCGATCTTCGGGTCAACGACTTTGATGAGCGCGCGGATGAGCGGGCGGGGCGTGTAGTACTCGCCACCGTTTCGGCCGGCGTTCCCCATGTTCTTAATCTTCGCTTCGTAGAGGTGTGAGAGTTCGTGTTTCTGCGTTTGGGCACCGAATTCCAGCTCGTCGATGTGGTCAATCACCTCGCGCAGGTTGTACCCGCTCTGAATGCGGTTGCTGATCTCGCTGAAGATCTCGCCAATCTTGTATTCAATGGTGTCTGGGCTCGTCGCCTTCTCCTTAAAGGAGCGCAGGTACGGGATTAGCTTCTGGTTCACGTAGTCGATCAGGTCGGGTCCCGTGGCGGCTTTGTTGTGGTCAATCTTGCCGTTCGTGCCCTTAGGTGCCGCCCATGTTGACCAGCGGTACTTCTCGTCAATGATGTGCGTGTAGCTCTTCTTCTGCAGCGCGGCTTCCGTGGCCTTGTCCTGCTCAAGTGCGTCCAGGTACTTCAGGAAGAGCAGCCACGAAGACTGCTCGGTGTAGTCGAGCTCGCTCGTGCAGCCGGCATCCTTGTGCAGGATGTCGTCGATGTTCTTAAAGGTCTGTTCAAACATGGCGGAGCACGCTTGGGACGAGGCACAGGCTCCCGGGGCCCGGAAGGCCCAGGAGATGCAGGCGAACTTGAGGGCGGTTCATAGGCAAAGTGTACCCCCTGCTGTGCCAGCCGTATGGCACATCTCCAGTAAATGATTTGCCCTGGAGCCCCTTGCTTGCGCTCCATAGCGAACATGCGGTAGCCCAGTTAGTAGGTCGAGGAAATACATCCGTTTCTCCAAACTTGTAGGCAGTTTAATTAGAAGACTGGTCAGGCTAACGGCGGTTTACAACATTTGCGCATACGAGAGCACTTGACACCCATTAATCTTGTTGTTGCTCCATCGGGTTGCCGAATCCGCGTGATAGACATATGTCATGGACATGACAACACCGAGGAAATCGGCACATCACCCGGAGCGAACACTGCGCGCATTTGAAGCAGTGGGTCTCTCTCCATCGTTGCGTCTGCTGACTCGCAACGAAGTCGCCGAAGTACTTGACGTTAGTCTTAAAGTCCTTGATCGGCTCGTTCAAGACGGTCACATCAAGCGCTTGAAGATAGGTGCAAAGGTTAGGTTTCGACTCTCAGACGTTGAAGCCTTTCTCACCGGTCAAGCAGTAGCGTAAGGAGAGAGAACATGAAAGCACTACATGCACCAAAGCCAACGCTGCGAAAGGATCGCAGGAAGGGCGGTGGGGACATCTACCGCTGTGATGGTCGAGTAGAACTCACCCCGGGCAGGTCTGTTCGGGTCACAGCGACTGGAGGCACCAAACAGGAGGCAAAGACCGCCTGGATCGAGAAGGCGGAGGCTGCCCGGAGTGGGGTGATAACCAGCCAAATCGCTGCCGGCGCTTATTTCGCCCTATGGCTCAACAAAAAGCGTGGCCAAGTGGCAAATGCGACCGTGAAACGCTACGAAGTGGCTATAAATAATCATTTAAATAGGCACTTTAATGGTGTTTTATTGGCAGATATTCGACGATCCGACATCGAAGCACTAGTTGCAAGCGCACAAGGCGAGCTTCGTGCCGCCACGATCCAGCACATGGTGGCAACCATTAGCTCGATCCTTTCGAGCGCCGTCAACGATGGAGTGATCGCCCGCAGTCCAGCTTCGCGGATTCCCGTGGCGCCAGATGCCCAGGAACGGCTTCATCCCATGGTCGATCCGCGTCAGATGCTGGAGCTCCTGGAGCGCCAGCAGCCGTGCCCACGTCGCGATCTCCTGAAAGTCCTGACCATTATCCCGCTTCGGCTGAATGAAGTGCGCGGATTGCAGCTTGGAGACTTCACGAAAGATTTCGCCGAGGTGCACATCACTCAATCGGCAACGCGTGACCCGGTGCCAGAGCGAAAGATGCTCAAGACCAGGAGTGGGAGGCGATCGATCGTGTTGCCAGACCCGGCACGTGCGGTCGTGCTAGAGGCCGTCCAGCGGCACGTAGACGGGCGATTGCCCTCAACCTGGCTCTTTGACATGGGTGATGGCAATCCCCCAACGGAAAGCCAGCTCCGCGGCTACTTCTCGCGATTAAAAGCGCAAGCAGACTGGCTCCCAAAGAGTCTGCGCATCCATGACTTGCGTGCAGGCATGGCGACGTACTTGGCAAGTTCTGGAGAATCCATCGCAACGGTACAACTCGCCCTTGGGCACTCGGACCCGGTTGTGACGATGCGGCACTACACCTTCAGCACCAAGCGGGAGGTCACGGCAGCCTTCGACAAAGTCTGGGGAGCTCGACAGGGAGAAACGCCTGCAGAGCAACTTCCACCCAAATCTCCACCCACCGCTGAAAACGGCGTCGATGAAGAGACCATCCCCAACCTTGGGAAAGTGGCGTTTCGTGCGGGAAGTGATGGCGGAGAGGGAGGGATTCGAACCCTCGATGGAGTTGCCCCCAAACCGCATTTCCAATGCGGTGCAAAAAGTGACCCAAAAGTTACATCTGTCGTGCAGTTTTTTGCGGTGCGCCTGAGTTGCAATCAGCGTCGCGAGTCTCAGGGAGCGTGGCACTAGACTGCCCACCTGATGAACGAGTCAGCAGGCAACCAGCTGGATGCGGTGGGAGAGGTGGCGCTGGAGCGTGCGCTCAGGCGTGCGTGGGCGCCAGTCTGCCGGGCGGATGAGCTGACGGATGCGCTGAAGGCGGTGCGACTGAACGACGAAGCGCTGGTGGTGGTGCGTCTGGGTGGTGAGGTGGCCGCCTTCCCCGATCTCTGCGCGCATCGCGGCACGGCGCTCTCACTCGGCTGGGTGGATCAGGGGACGTCGCCAGCGCCAGATGGATCACCAGCAACTGGTGAGCCGTGTCTCGTCTGTCCGTATCACGGCTGGACATACGACAAGAGCGGCACTGTGCGACGCATCCCCGCGGTCCACGGTCGTGCGATCCCGCGACGCGCAAAGATCGAACGCTACGCCGCAACGGAACATGCGGGGCTGATCTGGGTGCTGATGGATCCAGGGCCTGGCGGATGGGAAGATCCTTCGCCGCTTTATCCGCTGCCAGCGGTGCCATGGTGGGGAGATCCTGCGCTGCGCACGATTCCAATCAAGACCTACGACTGGAAGAGTTCGCCCGCGCGGCGCATCGAGAACTTCATCGACTTCAGTCACTTCCCCTGGGTGCACGAAGGGATCCTGGGCGATCGCGCCAAGCCGCTCAGTCCAGATCACGTGGTGGAGAGTGACGGTGAGACGATCAAGTTCCAGATCGCCCTCGAAGAGCCACAGACAAGCGTCAAGGGCGACGTTGTGCCAGGCGCAAAGGTGCAACGCGATCCAACCACCTACACCGTGCACCTGCCGTACTCGGTGACGCTTGACCAGCAACTCCCCGATGGGAATCGCTTCATCTTGTTCATTGCCGCGGCACCACTCTCTGCAAAGGAGACGCGTACTTTTACCTGGAACGCGCGCACGTATCGCATGGAGCCAGAGGCGGACGACGAGTTGGCAAAGTTCCAGGAACTGATCCTCGACCAAGACCAGCCGATCACCGAATCACAGCGGCCAGAGCAGCTCCCCATTGACCTCTCCGCAGAGCTGCACATCGCAGGGCCGGATCAGGCCTCCATTGAGTACCGGCGCATCCTCGGACGGATCGCCGCGGAGGAGCTGGCGAAGGGCTGACGCCCCATATATAAGCGGCGCGCTCGGATAAAGCGCCGCCAGAGAGACAAGACTACGT
>Ga0315903_10008394_pt1 | contig 12706 bp, 33 predicted proteins | sample LakEriMetagenome_7_FD_203524 | JGI IMG/M metagenome (GOLD analysis project Ga0315903, IMG submission 203524) | Freshwater fungal communities from buoy surface, Lake Erie, Ohio, United States - Buoy 2 MA119 | ecosystem: Environmental > Aquatic > Freshwater > Lake | place: USA: Lake Erie, Ohio...
CACTTAGTTGGCTTGTGGTAACATGCGAATTTATTCATTTTATAATTTATTTTTGAAACATTCTAAAAAGAAAACCAAAAAAGAATCCCAAACAATAACAAAAAACTTCTACAAAACTCCAATCAAAAAGGTTCATATTATTCTTTATTAAAAGGACAATCGCTCAACCAAGCATCACAAACTAAACATTCTCCATTATGATCTGGATTGCAAGGAAGTTCAAATATATTTCCAATTACTTCAAAGCAGTTCATATTATGATCCATCATTACATCTTCAAATGTTTCAAAAGTATTCTTATATCTAACTCCAAATGATGCTTTGTGTTCAAGCCATATAACTTCACCAAAGATGTCTACTTTTCCAGTATAGTCAAATCTTACTCTGTCGCCTTCATATATTGGTTTTTTATTCTTATCGTAGAGTTCGGTGAATTGCTGAACAACACATTCATCACCACCAGAACCATTCTGAAGGTTTTGAAACTTTCCATCAAGACTCAGAATATAATGTCCTTGATAACCTTTATCTGGATAGATGAATCGTTTTTCTAGTTTATCCCAAACGCGAAATTTAATTTGTCTTTGCATATTAATTTACACAGTTTCCAATTATTTCAAAAGATCCAACATCACATAATTTTTTATAAATAATCTTTTCTTCTTCTAAAAGAGCATTCACGACAGCTGAGTAGGAACAAGTATCAGGATCAAATTGAATAAATGACGTTTTATAATCTTCTTCTTCCAAATATTTTATAATGTCTCCCTCATACAAATCCTTACCATAGGAGTCTTTTTTTCCTGTATATTGTTGAACGGGGTAATGATGTTGAGTCAGCAATCGGTCTGGTAATGTAATGTTTTGGAGATCAAAGTAACTGTAATCATGTACTGTGGAATCCCAAACTCGGAATTTAAGTTGTCTGTTGTTCATTCTCTTGCTTCTATAATAACTTTAATTTGTTCTGGTGTCCAGTTCTTTTCAATAGCTTCTTTAATAAGTTCTGCTCTTTTGTTTTTGTCTTCTCTTTCTAACGTAGACATATAACAAATACCTAACATGACGCAAGCAAACATAATGACCATAGCTATAATGAGCGGATCGGGTTTTTCTCTCATAAATTATATTTCTTTAATCTATAACTGTTAATTTAGTATGAACTTCCGATTTAAGAATTTTATAGGGTTCGTGAAATGGGTCGATTTCAGTAGCTTGTTTAATCCATTTTTGAGCAGCTTCTAAAGTTTCGAGCCAGCGTATTCTAGCGTACCAATGTCTATCTCCTGCTTCGTACTGTACCCAAACTTCATATGTAATTTCATGTTCTTCGCTATCGGTTATTGGATTAGGTTTTTCTCTCATAATTTATTCTTTCCATTTTCCAAGAACTTTTAAAAAGTTTTCAGCACGTTGACGTTCAGTAGAACAACATAAACTTTTTTCAAAACTACAATAATATTCATCCCAAGACAATTCATCAATTTTTATAAGCCAATCTTCTGCTTTTAGCATTGCTTCGTGATTATTACAAAAATCTGGCAAACCTTCTCTACCATCCTCATGATGCCAACCATCTACATAGTGCCATCCAATCTCTTGTCCAATAGCTTCGTTAATTTGTTCGTCTGTCATACTTTTCTATAATGTTAATAAACTGATTTAAATCCCAAGAATATACTCCATGATCTCCGTTGTCGAGAATCGGGCATGTTTTACCTCTCATAAAATTATCCCACTCATTATGAAGATCGTGTGGCAAAATATTCAAAACTTCACCTTCACTAATACTATTGGAATTTAATAAATTTTTTAAATCCGTCATGAAATCGATATTACATTATTCGTAGGACAAGTCAAGCCAATTCGTATCTTGTGGCATAATTTCTACCTTAACTTCCACTTCTTCGGACTTGTTAATAATGTCATTTAGAACACCATTACCATACATATGCATACCATATATTCCTTTATAACATTTGTAAACAGAACCAGAAAATCCTTCAAACAACCAAGAATCTTCTCCTTCTGTTACTGCTTTAATACCACTATTCATCTTCCAAGAATTAGAGCCAAGATAACCACCAAACCAACAACCAAAAACTTTGTAAGTCAAAGGAACATTTTTTCCTTCAATTTTTACAACTACCCATTTGTCTGGACAATACTCACTCACAAAATATGTCCTCTAAAAACATATCTCATTTCTGGTTGGTCAAGGGTATATTGTTTAAAAGAATTGTCTCCAACCACTCCTCTAGTTTGAATGGATGATACAACCATGAACAAGAGATATTTTTTACCTTTAAGATAATCTTTAATGCCTTGTAAAGTTTTACTGCTTTTAAAAGAAGATGTATTCAAAATTCCATTATGTTTGAATACTGGAGTAGTAATATAACCAGAAGCTTGCTTAATAATTTCATAATCAAAATTAAATGTACAACCTTCTCCATAAAATGTTTCATCTCCAATATCAATAGATTTAATTTTCTGAATCCATTCGTCAATTGATTCTGTATAACTGATATCTTTTTTTTCACTAGGAAGAAAAGACTTTTCTATACCTTGCATTTCATATGCAACTATTTCTTCTATTGTATCGTTCATAAATTTTAATTTTCTACAATATCAAACCAACCAAGCTCGTATACCAACTCGTCAGTTTCTTGTAGTGTAACACCAGTTGAAGAAGAAGCAACTGATATTTCTTTTACTGTATAAGTTTTACCTTCTTCTAGCTTCTTGGCGTTCTCTATTCTATCTCTAAAGTAATGCCATTCCCCAGCCTTCTTGAAGATTATTTTATCTCCTCTTTTTGTATTTTTATAGTCTGCTCTCATTTCACCAAATAGTCTATATACTTTTGCAAGTTCACTAAGTCTTCTTCTAAAATATCTTGAACAGAAGAAACGGAAACCGGTCCCATAAAGCCTTCTCTACCATGAAGTTTAATGTCTTGATAGTATCTCAAATCAAAAGTAAAATAATCTTCACCAACAGGAACAACTGCTTCAAGATGCAATCTCCTGTTAGTTGACCAGCTACTTCTGAAACAAAACTGCCAGTAACAATAACTATCATAGTCTGGTTCGTCCATAGATACAGACAAATCTTTCCAACATCCAGAATACCTTCCATCTGTATACCACATATATTCAAAGTGGTGAAAGTTAAATTCTCGAAGTGTCTCTTGAATCTTTTCCGCTTTTTTGAAAAGTCTAATCGTTTCAGCTTTCATTAGAAAAAGTATAAGTCGTATGGATAGCGTTGTCCGTTTTCATCAACGAGAATCATCTTCCATGAAGGAGGATCAGTTTCTTGTCTCTCAACAGAAACGTCAACGATATTAAATTTGGATTGTTGCTGCTCTTCAACCACATCATCAACAATTGCTGTTACAACCGGTCTTGCTGCTTTTACTCGAATTGAATTATTATACATTGGTTTTTTTAATAGTATTAATCTTTGTAATTTCTGTTGATAAGTTTGAATCCTAGTGGTCGTCGAGAAGAATAACCTTTAGGGTATGAAGAAGGTCTTACTACTATTCCTTCGCCTTCTAAACCACTTGGATATTTTTGTTTGTCTGCTAATTCTTGTAGTTTTTGTAATGGGTTTGCCCAAAGTTTAACAGTTGATTCTATATTAAGTTTGCATAATAGAGGAACTACATCACAATGTAAAGTATTTTCACAAAAATCTTTCATCGATTCATACGTCATATATTTTCCATTTTCACTAATTTGATATACAAAAATTTTAATATCTTCAAGTTTAAGTTGATTGCGTTGAATCCCATTTCCACAAAGTTCTCCTTGAATTACACCACTCCAATTTTCTGGGATATTAAACTTCCTAGCTGCTTTCCAGAATGTGTTGTTTTCTGTTTCTTTTTTAGAAAAATTTCTGGTGCATACTTGAACAAGTTCCCCACTTTCAACAATTAGTGTTATTGAACTGCCGTCTAACTTTTGAGTAATGGTGACGTGAGATTCGCAATTGAGAACTTTATTAACCAATTCTGGATCATTCAATCCATTATCTTCATCTGTTTTTGATGCTATGTGAGTAGGAAAATCACCTAAAGTTTCTCCAGAAAGATTTGCTGGAATTTCTTTTACATATTTTGTAATTCCTAATATACTAGTAAGATCTGTACCGATATCATTATCTTTAAAGGTGAAAGATGAAAATTCACTTAGAGGAATTACTAATCCTGAACTAAACTCTCCTCGAAGTTTAATATTTTTAATTCTAATTGGTTTATTTGGGTCGTTTTTGTCTGCTAAAAAATCTGACCAATGATATCGAGGAACGATAGTATCGATCGTAATAAATACAACTTTATCGCCTTCTTTGTGAATGTCTTTTTTTACTACTGTTTGCCATCCTAGAATCTCTGCAATGTCAAGGGAGTCAGCATTAGGATGACTACGTATATTTTTAATTGTTTCAATAGATGCAAGTTTCATGTAATATAAAATATGTTATTTTTAAAAAAGTGTTTAAATGAATTATAAAAGATTTCTTAAAAGAGAAATAGTGTCATCGTTGTATTTTTCCCAACCAAAAGATTTACAAAGGTAATACTCTGGAAAAGAATTAGTATTGAAACGAAATACTGACTCTACTCTAACTATATCTCCTACAGATAAAGAAGGGCCTTTAAAATTTTCCTCTTTCAAAATTTGTTTTTGTTCTTCTGTAAGAAATTCTGAAGGAGCATTAGTCAAAACAAATGCTTCTTCAGCTGCTTCTTTACCAGACAAGTCTGTGTAATAGGACATACCAGACTCTCGACCAACAAACCACTTTTCTCTATCTTCAAAATAAGAAGAGGTTTGAGGAAGTCGAAACAAGGTAACGTTAAATTTTTTTACCATATATAATTAAATCTCTTCTTCTTCGACTATAGTTTCTACATCTGTATTTTTGTTAAAATGTACACCCAAAGGTGTATCTACTCCATATTTTTCTGCTATGACGTTAGCAATATCAAAACTAGAAATTCCTAAGTCTAAATGAAAATCATACGTATAAATATTGATACCATCATTAATTGTTATTAAAAATGCATTTTTTTGTTTCATGTTAATAATTCTAGCTAAGATTAATAAAAAATCAAATTAAAATTCTATTCCTTCATCTACTGAAAAATGACCACAAGGAGTTTTTACTTTAAATTTTTTTGCAATAGTTTCAGCGATATTGATAAAAGAAACATCTTCAGGTAAACTAAAAGAATATGTACATTCACGATAAGAATCTTTAATGGTGATAATAAAGGTCTGAAGACCCTTTTCTTTAGAAATTTTATTAATTTTTTTTTTCATGGATCCTAAAGATATTTAAAAAATTATTTTAAAATTATAAAAGATTTTTTTTCTTCACCCTCCCACTTAAAAGTTAAAAGGTCTCTTCCTGACACATCTTCTTCTATATTTAGAATTTCCACATTTTTTACAGGAACAAAGTTTCCATCTATAATAATATGAGGTATTTGTTCGGGAAACCAATATTCTGATTCTGACATAATTAATGGTTTAAATTTATGTGTAGTTGTTTATTACCAAGGTTGATCTTCTAACGCAACATAGTGTGTCAAACCACTAAACACATCTTCACCTTGTGGGTGTTTATTAAATACACTATCTGATTGAAATGTTTCTTCATGTATGGTTTTGGTAGAATTTTGGAGTTGGTTGTTGTCTTCATTTACTTCTTTATTGTGCATATAAAATTTATTTTCTAATAATTTCCCATTGTAAAGAAATTTTTTGAAGTCCTGTTTGGTTGAGGATTTCATTTTTAATAAACTTAAAAAGTGGTTTATAAGTCGTATAGGTGGAAGCTTTGAGATAAGTTTCAGGTCTCAATGTTAAAGAAACTTTAAAGTTTTCTTTTTCTTGAGTAATATAAATAGACTCAGGTCGTGCCACAATAAGTTTTTGTTTCCTAAATGACCTAAAGAGGTCCTCATAAGATTCTTCACTTATAAAAATAGAAGGGTTCATAGAAGTATGATTATATTATCAAACGTGTTTAAATCTCGTATAGAGAGATTAAAACCCGATATTATTTGTTCTTGTAAACACCTACTTTAATTCCATTTTTGCTAACTTTAAAATAAATTTCCATAATAAGAATCTTTATATTGTTTTATTTCCTTTTTTAGTACTTCTTTTAGACCTACTAATGCTTCTTCGTAAGAAGAAAATTCTTTTACAATATCATCAAGAATATAGCCCCAGTGTTGTATAGTGTATTTTGGAGGATCTCCATAACTCCATTTAGTTTCTATATACCAATGACAATCTCGATCTTTGTGGTGATCTGGTCCAATAAGTTTATACCACTCTTCGGTAAGTTGTGTAATTTCTTCAATAAGAATTTTCATATGGTGGGGTCCAAAGATAATCTTTTACTTGTGTATTATTCATTACTTTATCCAACCAAGTATATTGAATAAAAACTGAAGGACGATCATTCAATTCCCTGAAAGGAAAGAGAATGGTTAGGATACTTTGGATTACGTTTTTCATGAGATTTATTATAGAGGTTGATTGTTGAAATTACACTTTTAATTCAAAACTACTTCTTGGGAGTCCCGCTTCCGGTCTTTAACTAGAAGCTTCTCCCAGCGGTTGAAGAGATCCTTACTAGAGTGATCCAAAGCCATTTCGGTGCCCCTCCAAAGGAATTGATTGGTTCGGATATTGTCTCCAAAAGCTTGGGTGCCCTTCAACAACCCGTCTACCCCTCGAATCAAAGACTCTTGAACCCGATTCATAACAACCCAAGCCGAAGAACCTTCATCTTCTGGGCGGCGAACTTCTAGGAGACGTGAGACTACTGAGTCTCCAGAAACCTTTTTAGGAAGTTCCTTGCGATAGAGATAGCGAGAACGGAGACCAAATTGGGCGAATCGGATTTGTTCTTCTTCGGACATTTCTCGGGATTTAAAGGCTTCAATGGTCTCCAAAACTTTAGGAAACCTATCCGAAAGAGTATCAATCCTACCCATAATGGATTCCAGACGATCATCAGAAAAGAGGTGGCGGGTCCTAATCATCTCCGCAGGGCCTGTAGCTACTAGAAGACCATTAGAACAAGCTTGACGAAAGTATCCCATCGCCATCATAAAACGGCGGGAACGGTTGTGAGAATTAAAAAGATCCACTCGGAGAATCCCTTCTTTTTGAACTCCGGGTTGAAAAGCAATCAAATCCTTATTATGAACCAAAGTGACCTTATGTTGTGCATAAACAGAACGACCTTGAGAATGGGCTTCTACGATGTTCCATCCTTGATCCAGGACTTTCTCTAAAACGCTTCGTGTAGAAACAAACTGATAACGATCTGAAGTATTCGGAGACTTTTGAGTTCCTCCAATGGCTGGAACTTTTTCAATGGCTTCGTCGAGGGTGAGTGTATTCATTTTATTAGTATTTTTATTGAGGTTTAGTTTGTGGTTTACAGATTTCATAATAGAGATTTTTTACTTTCTGGCAACCCTAAAAAATTATTTTTTTTTATTAAAATTGACAAATTAAAGATTGTTTTCGATTCCTAAAAAAGTCAAAATTACTTTAAGAATGGTAAGAGTCAAACCAATCATACAAGCACCGAATAAAATCCAAAGAAACGCCATCAAAGCCATTACAGCATCTACTACTTTCTCGTCATGGTTATATTTCATAAAATTAAAAATTGATACACTGAAAAAAGTTTAATTCTCCTGGTGGTTGGCGAGATAAACAGCGATTCCCAAGGCCCCGAAAATAATCAGGACAGCGAGACCAGATCCATTAAGAAACATTCCCGAAAAAATCTTTCCGAGAACTTGCAGAGGTAGATAGAGGTTTTCCATATCAATAAAGAGAGTAGAGCTTTTATTAAAAATCGTCACGCTTAAAAAAATAAAAAAAACCTCTCTGATTAAAGAGAGGTTTTAAATATCTAAAAGGAAATTTTAAAATTAAAGAGAAACTCCGCGTTTCTGGTCAGCTTCTTTGATCTTATCCCAAGCTACACTTTTAATATAACGTGCCGCTACATTCATGCCTTGTTTTCTTTTTTCTGGAGGGAGATCATTAACAATTTCTATCACTTGATCCATAAACTCAGACATTGTCATATCTAAAGAAGGACCGAAGGTGTCATTTTCTTCCATGAAATTAAAGTCATTGTCTTGAATTTTGTCTTGGAATGCTTGTTGCGCTGCGCGTTGATATACCGAATTGAATTTGTTCATAAAAATAATATTTATCTTTGATGGTTTTTGTTTTGAAGTTTATCGTTAAACTCTTCTTTAGAAATCTTTCCAGTTCTTAGTTGAACAAACAAATCAAAATCGTGTTTGCTTAAATCTTTAGCTGGGGAGGCTGGGCGATTTTTGTCTTTGTCTTTAAGAGACTTAACAGATTGTTCTTTGCCGCTTAGCCAAAGAATTTTATCATCAGAGACTCTCATTCCTTCTCCTACTCCTTTAGCGTGAAAAACTTTTCCTACGGGGAAAGTGGAAACTGTAGTAGACTCCATAATAGCTTCGTAAAAATTATTAAATTTGTTCATAAAAATATATTTAATTAAGACAGCTTAGCTACAATGGCGTCTCCGTAAAACTTCATCAGCTGACGAGCGTAGACAGGCATCTTCTTGTGGACGTAAGTCATTTGCTTGGGGGAGAGGAATCCGCGAGTCTGGAGTTGGGTGGCGAAGGAGGTGAGGAGATGAGAATCCATACAACGGAAACCCATCGCATTGTGGTGGCTGACAGTTCCTTGACACTGTTCGTCAGCTGTCTGGTTCTTGAAGATCGCGAGAAGAGCTCTTTGAGCCCAACGAGCGTCGGTGGCGAGTTTTTGTTGCAGGATTTGGAGTGCGTCTTTCTTATTCATAACACTAATAAGAATAGATCTTTTTTTTAAAAATGTCCCGCAAAAAGAGCTCGTATTATCGTTCTAAATTGCGTTTGTGGTCTGCATAGTTATTAGCTTGAATGAGTGTCTTTCCTCCGCGTTTTTTAATTTCTGTGTAATACTTGTTTGTGGTGTCTTTTCCCCCTCCAGTGAATTGTTTATCAAAGGCGTCCTTATAGGCTTTCAATAAATCAGCATCACTCAAAGAGCTTAATTCGTCTTGTTCACAAATAATTTGGTTATAAAGGTTATTGAATTTATTCATATAGTTTATTTATATAGTTTATTTATTTAAGATTAATAAGCTGGTTTTGTAACTCTTCCAAGAAAGGACCGTAATTGTGAGTACCATATTCTAATTTAAGAACAGAAGCTACAGCCTGAGCAAATTCTTTGTCATTTAAATTAGGGTTGTAAGAATCAATAGCGGAAATTAATAAGTCTACCAACCTATGACTATTAATAGATTCTTCTTCTTTTAAAAGAGTTTTTTGATAAGCTTCTTCTAGTAGTTGTTGATCTTTGGACTTCATAAATTAATCATCAAACCCTGGAACGTGTTTTACATCTTTAGAACCCCACTCGGTCGATGGAAGCATTTTTACTTTTTTTCCAGTAGGTTCCGAAATAGGATACCCTTGTTGGTCTACTCCGGTAATTTTGTAAAAGATCTCATATCTTTCTCCATCTATTTCTTCTCCTTGAGAAAATTCTACAGAATGAGGATACACTTTATTAGACAGCTTACTCTTAGCCACGATGTATTTTCTACCATGTTTAGAATAGATAAATCCAGGTTCTCCTGGTTGCTTGTCTTTTTGTCCTGTTCTTTCTTTCCAGTCTTCTCCCTCATCATCTAAATTGGCGTTACGTTCTTGATTACGAAATTCTCTTTCTTGAGCTTTAATAGAAGCTAAAGAAGGTTCCCGAGAAGCCATTCTCCGAGTTTCGGGATTAGCATGAGGGTGAGCTTCGTTTACTTTGAGGTAAGCTTCTTCTAGTAGTTGCTGGTCTTTAGTCTTCATATAGATTTATTTATTTAAATAAGGGAAGAAGTGGTTGGGGTCGAACCAACGGCTTGCTTTTACCCCACAGCGTTAAGGTCCTTCACCATGAGTGGGTTGCTGCTCTACCACTGAGCTACACTTCTTGTTTCTGCAATGGAGGGACTTTAACCCTCAACCTCCTACCTACAAAGTAGGACTCTTGTCATTTGAGCTACATTGCATACTAATTAGCTAAATTGGGGTAAGCCTTTGTCGTTATCCTAGGAACTTACAGGACGGGGCATGGAGCCCCATTTCCCCCAATAAGCTAAAGATAAAATATAAAAGAACTACCCGATTTTTATACACCGAGAGTCGTCACCCTCCTGTTGGATCATCGGGAACCAACCACCTAAAAGTTTTACTTGGTACGAACCCCTACTTTAATTCCTTTATCAGTTACTTTAAAATAAATGGTGTTGTTCATGACTAGAAATAATCTAGCTTTTTTAAAAAACGTCAAGAAAAAAAATTTATTTAAAATTTTTAAGAATCTTTTCGACTTCTTCGGTGCCCAACTTCAAAGCGACTTTCTTGGTCTGAGGATCAACTAAAGAAAGATAATACCATTCCGAGTCCTCATCTCTATCCCATTCTTGCTTTACGAGAACGTCTTGGCCTTGTACATTAATAGTCTTATTAGAATAAAAAACATTAGGAGTTTCTCCTCTTACGTCAATTCGAAGTTTATCTCTAATAGAGATCTGGTCGTAAGCTTCTTCTAATAATGATTGGTCTTTGAATTTCATAAAATTTTAATCAGTTAAATTTTCGTCTAACAAGTCTTGAATGTGCTTACCGAATTGAAGGCGCAAGAACCGAAGAACAGCAACTTCGTGATGTTCATTTCGGTAATTAGGAATCCTCTTTAAAATAAAAGATAAACCTGCTTGTACGGCTTTATCGAGCTTTTCTTTTTCTTGGGGGTCTAGTTTAATTGAAATAATCTCCGAAGTAGAACTATTAATATTTTTATAAGCTTCTTCTAAAAGTGTTTGGTCTTGAGACTTCATATATTTTATTTAACTAAATAAGGTCTTTAGAAAAAGTGAGTCCCCAGATATCACTTCTAATCTTAATGCCTTTAAAGATCACTTTACTAGTCTTTTGGTCTCGAACATAAAAGGAATCTTCTTGAACTTCAATAAGATGTTTAATTCTCTGAGCTTCTTGTAAAAGAGCTTTAGTAGAAGTATTAGAACAAAGTTTAACTATGGTATCCTCCATAAAAAGACTAACTACTTTTCCTCAACAATATAATCTACAATAGAGTCGAATACTTTAGAATCTTTAACCGTATTTCCTTGATTATCAACTAAGCTAGCAAACTCCCCGTTAGCTACAGGTTCTCCACTGTCTACGTAAACATAATCCGTGAAGGTATAGTTGCGCTTGTCATATATCAATTTGTATCTGACCTGTTCTATAAGATGTTTCTCTGTCTCTTTTATTTTAAAGTATTCCATATTAATGTTTGTTAAGATTTGGATGATCTAAGATCGCAGCCGCTTCTCTTTTAATCTGAAGTCTTTCGTACACCTTACAAGAAGTAAGAAACAGAACCGTTACCAGTAGTGTTGTATAAAATACGGTTGCGGTGAAATAGGTGAACTTAACCCAATTGTTAGGTGTCTTCATATTATTCTTTCACTTCGAGGATATAAGGATACTCTTGATACCACCAATTCAAAACCTTATTGCCTTTAACTTTTACAGTATAAGTCTTACCTACTTCCAATTGACTATAGACCTCATCACTATTAAACATCTGGAAGGGAATAAGACGATTCTGAACTTCAAAGACTCCTTGATCCGTCCCTACCATATAGTGAGAAGACCGTCCTCCGTCTACATAGAGTCTTTGTATAGTTACCTTGCATTCCTTCTCTGCGCCAAAGCCGTTAACTCCGAAGGTATAGTTTAAACTCACCACAATCCCTACTAGTAAGAAGACAGGAACCAGAGTAGAAACCAAAGCCATCAAAATAGGGTTCTGATCTAAAAACCAATCAAAAAACTTATCGATGAGTGTGGAGAGGGAATATTTATTTTTCATATAAAAAATAGTAGAGGATTGAGTCTAAAAGGTCAACCTTTTTCTAAAAGAAAATGCTCTTTATTCTCCTACCCTTTTATTTCGGAGCAGACCTGCTTATCTTTAAATACGAGTTTCTCAAGGGTACAGGCCGAACGTTTATTTATTAACCTTTTGACAAATGTCATTCAGACATTTACAAACCGCTTCCCTCAATGGAGACCCAACAACTACTGTAACGCTTTGACGAGACTGCTCTTCAACGTGCTTCAGAACCTCTGCAGCCTTAATAAGGTCTTGCTTGAGTTCTTTGTTGACGTTGTGCAAGTATACTATCTGATCATGAAGGGACTCGCAGTCTTTATACCAGTCATTTAAGATCCTAGTGTTCTCTTCCTTGAACTTCTCAATCTGTTGATCCATCAAAGCAAAGTCCATATTGAATTCAAAGTCTGTGTCACTCATTTTGTATTCTCCTTAAGTCGTTTGAGTTCACGCTTTAGCATGCGGTTGGCATCCATCAGATCGAGTCCATGCTTGGTGAGTTGTTCCACTGTATCCCTCGCCTCGTCGCGCTGTTGCCTTACTCCGGCATACATATTGTCGATTTGAGAAATAACTCCTGCAACAGATCCCAATAGCTCAAATTCTTTTGCATCAGAATACTCGGCTTTTTGAATAGATGTCGCCAAAGCGTTTGC
>Ga0315903_10008395_pt1 | contig 12706 bp, 10 predicted proteins | sample LakEriMetagenome_7_FD_203524 | JGI IMG/M metagenome (GOLD analysis project Ga0315903, IMG submission 203524) | Freshwater fungal communities from buoy surface, Lake Erie, Ohio, United States - Buoy 2 MA119 | ecosystem: Environmental > Aquatic > Freshwater > Lake | place: USA: Lake Erie, Ohio...
TCGTTCCATCGGCAAAATTTCCACCATTATTGTTTTTAATTAAATTAGTTGAAACACTAATTGAGTTTGTTAAGGCTGTTAATTGAGCCTCATTTGAAACCGTATATATTGATGGTCCACCTGATGCTTTATTAAGATATATGGTAAATCCTCCTGATGATGGACTTATACCATTATAAAAACCAGTACTTGATGTTGGTCCTTTTCCAACATCACCCGTCCCAATCCAAAAGTTTCCTTTTTTCAATGCTAGTGTCTCGGCACTTGTGTTATATTTAATTGGATTTGGCATATTAATTAATTAGTGGTGGATACCAATCAGGTGAAATACCTGTGGTAATGTTAAACATTAATGAACTCATAACATACGGCATATCATTATTGTAAAAACAGATTACCCATTTATTCTCTTGATAGTGTTTCAAAATATTGGTGTAGTTATATGTGAATTCTTTAGGAAAACCATACACATTATTAAATATGTCCATTTGTTGGTCTAATAAAACTATGTCGGTTGAAACAATGTATAACATATTAATTGTAATTAGTTAAGGTTCCGCAAGAAACACCCCATTTAGTTCCCAAATAAGTTACAAGTGCGTTGTATTCCGCAATTGTTGGGATTTTATTTAAGTAAACCATTTCATACCAATAACCTTCTTGGTTTCCTGCGGATGGTGCTGTTGTCCAACATCCAACAGAATTTCCGTTTAATGTATAGGTATTGTTTGTCTGAGTTCTATTAAGATTTCCATTTCTATAAAAAATAGATTGGTTAGTATCAAACATATATGACATAACGTATGTGGTAGTACTATTTCCACCAGGTATTGTAAATCCTGTATCTTGTTGTAAATCATTCCAACCATTACCACCATCATAACCTAATTGTAAAGAACCTGGAGTAGCGCCACCTCTATCCCAGCTAAACGCACTTCTTGACGCACCTTTAATGACTATGAAAAAACTTCTGGCTCCTTGCGTTAACCCACCATTCATATACATTACGGTAGCATCCGCATCATACCATTGTCCACCTGTATTATAATTTGCTGGTTTACCATTTTGTGAGTTTGATATGAATGTTGGTTGTTTTACTTTGGTTGTCTGTGTTAGATGTTTTCCATTACCCGACAAATCATATACTCTTGATAATGTTAATAAGTTATTAGACGAATCAATAGTATTAACATTATCAACGCTAGCCTCAGATGGTTGTAATGACATGTCATACCATATTTTTAAGTTAGAACCAAATATAAATTTTGGGTTCATTATTGCTAAATAATTTTGAAGAATTTCAGATGATGATAGGACTTTATTATAAAATTGAAAAGTTGAAATTCCTATATTTACTTGAGAAGAACTTCCACCGTATCTAGATGCTAATACAAATGAATTAACATTTGGGTTATTAAAATTAGTTCCTAAATCAGCATTAGAGGACCATATTTGAGTTCCGTTTACCCAAAATTGGAAATTTTTTCCTGGTATATCAACAATCCATGTAACAAAGTATTTTGTATTTGTTCCAAAACTAAAATTATAGCTTGCTTGTGTTCCGTTTATACCTTGACCATTATTACCAGTTACGAAAAAATAAGCTCCACTTGAACCACCATAAGCAATTCCTAAATTTAATCTAGCACTTTCATTTGTTAATACAACTGTACCGTTGTTAGCTACTGTAATAGGAGTTACAACCGAACAAACTGTAAAAGTTGGTGTTAATAAAGAATTTGGTGATGTAAAATACGCATAATCATCCACACCATCAAATACAATTGAACCATTACTGTATGTAGGACTATTTGCCAATATACTATTATTTGCACTTGGACTTGTATCATACCACGTTGAATTTATTGTTGGATATGAGGGTGTAAATCCTGCATCTAAATTAACAATCAATCCATCCGTAATAATCGTAGGATAATCAATATTCAATATCATCTTATCGGTCTGTGTTGCAAACCAATTTAGACATTGACCTGATGTTGTTAAAGTTTGACCGGCAATTGTTGATGTTAACCCTGTTAATTGAGCTTCAGTTGATACCGTATATATTGATGGTCCGTTGGACGCTTTATTCAAATATATTGTATATCCACTTAATGGTGGCGATATTCCATTCCAATAACCCGAACCTTTTCCAACATCACCCGTAGCAATCCAAAAGTTTCCTTTTTTTAGAGCTTGTGTCTGAGCATTTACATTATAGTTAACTGCGTTTGGCATAAAACCATAAATACCATTTTACTTTATTTATTTAAATGATTATTTTTAATTTCAATTTAACAGAATGAACAACTTAATTATTGGTAATACGTCGCAACTTTCTTATTACTTTCCCAACGATTATGTTAGGATATCATCTCGTAATATAAACTACGATTTATTGACCAATAAAAATTGGGATAGGGTTTTCTTATGTTTTGGTGAATCAAGAAAATACATTAAGGATACAAAATTATACGATGAAATTAATTTTTATTTAACTTTAGAAATTATTGATAAGTTAAAACATTGTGTTAAAAGTTTTGTAATATATTCAACTTGTGAGTTATGGAATCAATATGATGGACCAATTGATTTGTCAAAACCATTTAATTTCTATCCATCACCTTATCTACATTCAAAATATAAAATATCAAAATATATAATGGAAAATGATGAATACTATAATGTATTTGTTATGTTCCCATTTAACTTTAATTCAACATACAGAACCACAAATTTTTTATTTGGAAAGATATTTAATTCAATCATCAATAAAAAAACAATTGAGGTTGGTGACACATATTTTTATCGTGATATTGTACACCCAAAATTTGTTGTGGAACAATCAATAAATTCTCATAGCCATAAAATTAACGGTGCGGGTAGAACAGTATTTGTTAATGATTTTATCAGAGATTTATATACCCACTACGGATTAAATTATGATGATTATGTAATTGAGAATTTAGATAAGTTTAATGAATATGAGATTAGAAAAGAATATTATTTAAAATCAAATAATAACTTATATTCATACAATCAATTATTCAAAGATACAATATCTGACATTGATAAAAAGTCCAATCAGGTAAGAGGTATCACTTTATTATAACAAATTTATTGTTTATTATTTACAATAAATTTATTTAATAATGAACATATTAATACATGGAACTATATTAGGGTATGGAGGTATTGCTCACCACACAAGAGAGTTTACCAAATCTTTATCAAAATATCACAATGTTAAAATTAGAAATTTTAATCTTGTTGACTTAGATGATTGGGCCGGTTATACAGGTCCAAACATACTCAAAAATGCAAAACATTTAGAAGATGTTCATCACAAATTATTATATCAACAAACTTTATACGACAGTAATGGTGAATTAGCTGAGTTTCCTTTATCAGGATATGATGAATCTTTCACCCCCGACATTCATATTATAATGGCCGAAGTTAACCATTATTACCACTATCAAACATATGACAAACCTGTAATTATATATTTTCCATGGGAAACAACAAATGTTTTACCAAAATTCATGGAGAGATTACATTCTGCGGATTACATATGGGTACCTAGTGAGTGGCAAAAACAAATGTTAATTACTAATGGAATTACCCCAAATAAAATTAGTGTTGTTCATGAAGGTATTGACCCTAAAAAATATTTTCCAATAAAAAGAAACAATGATAAATTGACATTCTTACACATAGGAACTTGGAATTACAGGAAATCATCATATGAAATTATAAAAACATTTTTAAATATTTTTGGTAATAATGATAATGTTGAGTTAAGGATATCAATAAATAATAAATTGGATTACCAAGATGGTCCTATTGAAACGTTTGAAAAATATGGCTTACCTCTAAACAAAAATATTAAAATTTTAGGTACGTTATCTGAAGATGAGTATGTAAAAGAAATACAAAATGCCGATTTATATATTTCATGTTCAAGAGGTGAAGGTTGGAACTTACCTGTAATTCAATCTATGTCTTGTGGTGTACCATCAATCTATAGTAAATGTGGTGGTCAATTAGAATTTAGTAAAAATAACCTAGGTATTGGTATTAACATCGTTTGTGAAAATCTTGCCAAAAGAAGTCTCTTAATAAATAAGAATCCATATTCTTGGTCGTCATTACCTGACTATCTGCCAAACAATTTATACGAACCGGATTATCCACAATTAGCAAATGAATTAACATTGTTTTATGACTCATATCTAAACAATAAAGGCTCAAATTACACTGAAAAATCATTACGGGATTCTAAGTTTATTCACCAACATTTTAATTGGGATTTGATTACCGAACACACTAACAAAATTTTAGAAAACTATACAAACAAAAATATGTCAAATATATACTATTTAATTCACAGTCAAAGTTTTGGTGATACTTTATCCTCAACACCAACATTGAGGTACCTTTCAAAATCACACAGAAAAAAAATCAATGTTGTAACACATAATAAACACATTTTTAATAATAACCCTTATGTTGATTCTGTAACAACATTTGATGATTATAATAAACTAATACTTTCAGATATCATCAAATACGAAAGTTTTATATTTGCCGGTAGAAAAGATAATAACGGTATTGAAAAGAAGTTTTCACATATTGACGCAAGACAAATTCATGCAATGGATTTAGGGTTTCAATTACCTAATGAAGACTTAGAATACGATTATTATCCTGAACCATTGTCATTGGATATTGAATTACCCCAAAAATACGTTGTTTTACACGTAACAACAAATTGGGCTAATCGTACTTGGGATTACAATAATTGGGTTTCTTTGATTAAATGGTTAAAAGAAAATAAAATATATACTGTATTGGTTGGTGCCGGATATAAAGAAGAAGTTCACCATTCATTAGGTGATAAACCTTTATCAAAAGATTGTCCAATGTTTGATGACTATTATGGTTTAGATTTAACAAACAAAGGAAACATGAGTGATATGTGGTGGGTAATTAATGGTGCAGAATGTCTTGTAACAATGGACTCAGGTCCGTTACACTTAGCAAGTTGTACTGACACTCACATCATACAATTAGGAACCGCAATTAATCCAGCTTTTAAAAGATTTTATAGAAATGGTAACTGGGAATACAAATACCATTTTTTAGGTGGTTCTTGTAATTTGTTCTGTAACACAAATTTATTTTACAATGTTAGAGAGTGGGGTGATATTAATTCTGTACCACCATTACCAAATTGTTTAGAAAAAAAACCAACCTTTGAGTGTCATCCACAACTTGATAATGTAATAAACAAATTAAAAGAAATTTTATAACTATGAGTAACACAAAATTCGCAATATATACATCGTTTTATAATTGTTCAAAGTATATTGACCAAATATTTGAAAACGTACTGAACATAAATTATGATAATTGGAATTGGTTTGTAACTGATGATTTTAGTACTGACAATACCGGTTTAATCTTAAAAGAAAAATGTAAAAATAATGATAGGATTATTTACGTTGAACAAAACAAAAAAAAGGAGATGTATTGGCAACCAAACAATTTTATTCCGACTGAATATGAATACATTATGTTAGTTTGTTCTGATGATATTGTTGATTCAGAAATATTAAACGTATATTCTAAACACATAGAAAAATATGATAAAAAGTTGTCAATACTAAGTGTTGATTTTTCAAAATTTGAAGAATCCACAGGTAAAATACATTCACGAGGTTATGTAATTAATAATGAAAATTTTATTGAGAAATTAAAAACATACCACCCATCAATAGATTATCTTTCAAATTTAAGTTATTATGCTTTTGGACATGCAATGTGTTTTAAAAACACACCTGATTTAGAATTTGAAATTGACGATTTTGATGCAAGTGCCGAGGATTCATACCGAATGATGTTTATGTTGAGTAAAGGTCAATGGCTTCACATACCAAGAAATATGTATAAATGGGCATACAGAGAAGATTCTGAATCACATTCTAAAGTAAAAAGTAATTTTAATGGAAATTTTGATGTGGCTTATAATAAATGTTTTAACAATATGGTTAACCCAATATGTTATTATAACGATTGTTATAAAGAACTAAATGCATTAATTTCTGTGGATGATTTAGAAAAATATAATAATATTTCTATTTTTTCACCAAATATAAATTTTGAACAAAAAGAAAAAATTAAATCTCTTTATCCAGAAAAAAATATAGTATTTAATTCAGTTACTAATTCTGACCTATATGTGATAATTAGTAATTATTATGAATGTAAAAATTCATTAGATAATGTTTTATCACAAATAAAAACCAATAACACCAATTATAAATTATTAATTTATAATTTAGACGAAAACTTTTATTTAACTAATGATGAAATGGTAAATAATAATTCTATAATAAATGAAAAAATTGGTAAATCAATTTCTGAATTTTTTAATGGATACTACTATTTTAGTTACTTTAGACATTTAATTTTTACATTATCACTATAAAAGAATGTCAATTAAAAACATGAAAAAAAATATATTAGTTATTGGTGGAAAGGGATATATTGGTTCCAAAATTTCCAAAGATTTATCAAATGAACATGATGTTCGTATAATGGACCTTTGTTGGTTTGATGAACCTGAATCAAACACGATTGTTTCAGATTTTGGAATGATGGATAAATCATTCTATTCACAATTTGATTCAGTTATTTTATTAGCAGGTCATTCAAGTGTTAAAATGTGTGAAGGTAATATTAATTATCCTTATGATAATAATGTGAGAAATTTTATTAATCTTTTTTCAAACTTATCATCTAATCAACAAGTGATATACGCTAGTAGTTCAAGTGTTTACGGTAATGCTGGTGAAAATAAAGTTGATGAAAATTATCATGATTTTATTCCACATAATCATTATGACATTACAAAACACGTAATAGATTTATATGCACCAAAATTTGATGTACAATATTATGGACTTAGATTTGGTACTGTAAATGGTTTTTCAAGTAACATGAGAAAAGATGTTATGATTAACTCAATGGTTTATAACGCACTAACTGATGGTGAAATAAAATTATATATTAAAGATATAATGAGACCAATTTTAGGTATAAACGATTTAAGTAGAGCAATACAAGAAATTGTTAATTGTTCTGAAGATAAAAGAGGTATATACAATTTGGCATCATTTAATAAAACCGCTGAAGAAATTGCTTATGGTGTTAGTTCAGTGGTTAATGTACCCGTAAAAGAATATATGAGTGACCCATTCTCAATAAAAAACTCTAAATTAGAAACCAAGTCGTACAATTTTTCAATTGATAGTACTAAATTTTGTGAAAATTTTAATTTTAAATTTACAGATACTATTGAAACAATAACTGATGGTATTCTACAAAATTTTAATAACATTAACTTTACCGATAGGTCAAATATACAAGAATATGGAAAATAAATTTTTAATATCTCACATTCAGAATACTGAATGTTTAGCGTGTGGGACATCCGATTTAAGGTCAATACTAGACTTAGGAAAACAACCACTAGCAAACAATTATCACAATGGTGAAACTCAAGATGAGTACCCTCTTAATTTAAATTTATGTCAAAATTGTTATCATTTACAACTTAGTCATACTGTTAATCCTGATTTAATGTTTAAGAATTATTTATATGTTAGCGGAACCGCAAAAACTCTTAGAGATTATTTTGATTATTTTGCAAATAAAACTTTAGAGTATTTACCAAATGCCACTAAAATATTAGACATTGCCTGTAATGATGGAACTCAATTAGATTCTTATCTTAAATTAGGTCTACAAACATATGGTATTGACCCAGCAGAAAACCTTTATGAGGATTCTAAATTAAGAGGTCATAATATTATTTGCGATTATTTTAATTCAGACACTTCTCACAAATTTGAAGGTAAAACTTTTGATATTATAACAGCACAAAATGTTTTTGCTCACACAAGTTATACTGTGGATTTTTTAAATACTTGTAAAGAAGTAATGGATGATAATTCACTTCTATTTATTCAAACATCTCAAGCAAATATGGTGAGAAATAACGAATTTGACACTATATACCATGAACATCTTTCATTCTTTAGTAGTAATTCAATGAAGTCACTTGTTGAAAGGTGTGGTATGACTCTTTACGATATATTCAAAACAGATATTCATGGTACTAGTTATGTTTTTGTTATTTCAAAAGATAAAAAAGAACCAAAAGATGGTGTTTATAAAAATTTATTAGAAGAAAAAGAATTGGGTATGACCGATGTTTTAACTTACCCTGCATACGCATTAAAGTGTTATCAATCAACATTTAATCTTAAGAAAAAATTAGAAGAAATGAAAAATGATGGATACATTTTAGTTGGTTATGGTGCCGCAGCAAAAGGTAATACTCTTCTTAATTTTGGTAAAATATCTTTAGATTTTATTATTGATGATAACCCATTAAAACAAAATCTTTTAACACCGGGTATGAACATACCAATTTTTGGTCCCGAAAAAATCAATCAAATCTCTGAAAATGATAAAGTAGTTTTTGTACCATTAGCGTGGAATTTTTATTCAGAAATAAGAAATAGAATTACAGAACGTAGAAAAAATGATAATGATTTTTTTGTTAGATATTTCCCTACACTTGTTTTAGAAAAATAAATTACTATGAAAACATTAATGATTATAACCCCCCACATGTCTACAGGTGGTTGTCCTCAATTTGTAACAAAAAAAGTAGAACTATTAAAAGATTTTTATAATGTAGTAGTAGTTGAACATGATATGTTAGCATGGTCATATGTTGTGCAAAGAAATCGTGTAATTGATATGTTAGGTGATAATTTTATTTCTTTATCTGAAAATAAAGAATATGATTTATTTAATGCAATTGAGGACTTTAAACCTGATTATATCATGTTAGAAGAGTTCCCTGAAACCTTCATGGATAAACACGTTATAAAACGATTATATTCATCAAACAGACCCTATAAAATTTTTGAATCAACACATAGTTCTTACTCTAAAGTGGAATGGAAAGAATTTATGCCCGATAAATTCATCTTTGTATCTCCATTTAGTTGTGAGACTTTTAAAGATATTGGGATACCATTTGATTTAATTGAATATCCTATTGATAAAAAAGTACCAAATAAATATCACTCTCAAACTTCATTAGGTTTAGACCCTGAATATAAACACGTTGTAAATATTGGTTTATTTACTCGTGGTAAAAATCAAGGATACGCATTTGAAATTGCTAGGCTATTACAGGACTATAAGATTAAATTTCATTTTTTAGGTAATCAGGCAGTTAATTTTGTTGACTATTGGGAACCAATAATGGACACAAAACCAGACAACTGTATTGTTTGGGGTGAAAGAAATGATACTGACACATTTATACAAGCATCTGATGTTCATTTATTCACTTCTAATTTAGAATTAAATCCTTTAGCAATAAAAGAATCTTTAGAATATAATTTACCAACATTTATATTTGACTTACACACTTATAAAGGAAAATATAATAATGAAGATAATATTATTTTTTTAACTGGTGATGTTAGGGAAGATACCAATCAATTATTAATATCTCTTGGGTTTGAACCATTAAAAGAAAAACCACTTAATATTAAAGTTGTTCATTTATTATTAGACCCAAATGAACCTCAAGATATTTCAGAATCAAATTGGAAATCAACTGTTGAAAAACAAAATTTATCAATTCAATGTTGGGAGGGTATGAAACATAAATTTACCTCATACATTAAGAGATATTCAATTGTTAATAGAACTGAACTTCCTGTTGAAAGCTGTAAAGACCCCTCAATTATTAACTCATCTAAGGAGTTTAAGAATGAACCACCCGTTTTAACTTATGGTCACTATGGTGCGTATAAAGCACATACTCAAGGAATATATGAAAATTTTGACGAGGATGTTGATTTATTAATTATTGCTGAAGGTGATTCATACACCGATTTATCACCTGACGAATTTTATAATAAAGTAATAGAATCACATAATCTTTCAAACCGTATTAATGCGAAATTAGTTAGTTTTGCGGGTCCATGTTATATGACTGGTGGTGAATGGTGGAATATGACAAAAGACCATAACAATTGGTTAGAAGTACCACATTTCTTAATGGGTACTACATATTTAATTATGAAATCTGAAAGAGAAAATATATTACATAATATTTTAAATACAGGTTGGCATTCACCTGATTTTTGGTTGGCATGGAATTACCATATGAAATCTAAAATATTGGTTAGTAAAGAAAAATTGGTTTATCAAAAAGAAGGGTATTCGGTTTTAGATTATTTAGAAAAAGACATTAATTGATGACAGACATTTCATTGTTAATACATACATGTGATAATTATTCCAAATTTTGGACAGGTATGTTATTTAGTTTAGATTTTAATTGGGACTTTGATAAAGTACCTGTTTATTGGGCTTCGGAAGAAATATCAATCCATGAATACAGTTTTACTTGTAGAGATTATACATACAAACCAAATAAAAATATCAGACAAATTTTAACAGGTAAAACAGATAAAAATGGATTCTCAACTAGAATGATTAACGCATTAAAAAAAATTGATACTAAATGGGTAATATATATGCAAGAAGATATGTGGTTATTATCTAAAATAGATTCTGAATTAATTTCCAAATTATTATTATTTAGTGAAACAATTAAACTAGACTCACTTAAAATCCATACAAAATTAGGATATTACGACAAATACAAATTAGAAAATACTGAATATTTTATTGATAATATTAGACTTCAAAAGTACTCAGATGGTGATAATTTTTTACATTCTCATAACGCAACAATTTGGAATAGAGAATATCTTATTAACCATTTAATAGAAGGTGAAGACCCTTGGAATAATGAAATTGAGGGGTCAAGAAGAATGTCTTCAAATAAAAACAATCACTATCATTATAATATTCATTGGTATTCTCAACCAGGTGTTTGTGAAAAGGGGGAATATGGTCGTGATTTTTACACTCTCGCACCTATATTTGATGATAGAATGGAACACAAACTTAAATACAATTTTTAATAAAAATGAGTAAAAAAATAAATGTGGTTATACCGGCATATAATTGTGGTAAATTTTTAGACCATACTATTTTATCTGTTTTTTCACAGATAACAAAACACAATATTAGTGTTTTAATTTCAAACGATTGTTCAACAGATAATACTTTAGAAGTTTTAGAAAGATTAAAACACACATATTATAGAGACAATTTTGAGATTATAATTTTTAACCAAGAAAAAAATTTAGGTGAAATAAATAATACCAAATTTTTATTAGATAATTGTGATGGTGAGTATATTGCTTATTTAGATGCTGACGATTTTTGGATTAACCCTAACAAACTTGAAATACAAATTGATTTTATGGAAAAAAACAAAAATTGTTCTATGTGTTTTACAGGTTATTTGGAATACACTGATGGTATTTTTGTTCCATCGGCATTAGGAAATAGTTGGTTATCCCCTCCTATAAACATTAATATTGAAAACCCAATAACACCTGACATGTTTTTATCATCAAATTGTATAGGTTCATCATCAAGAGTTTTTAGAAATTATAATAACATAATTAAAGATTATTTTAATAAATTTCCATATAGCGATTGGCCAATGAATTTTGAAATTTCATTATTAGGTGATGTTAAATTCATTAATTTTGTCACATATTGCTATAGAAAACACAATCAATCTTTAACATCTAAATTAGATTTAGAAAGTGATGAATATAAAGAAAAATTTAATAAAAGAGTTAATATATTAACAGAACGATATAATGGAAACATTTGACTTACAAAAAATAGAACAAAAAATTTACGATAAATTAAATACGTTTATTGTAATCGGAGCCTTTGATGGAAAAACACATGATAATTTTTTTGAAAGAATTGAATTAAAGAATAACAAAAAAGATAGTACAATAGTTTTTGTTGAACCAATTAAAAGATTTTACGATGAATTAATTAATAATACGTCATCAATTAATGATGTCAAAATAGTGTGTGAAAATGTTGCAATTTCAAATAAAAATGAAATTGTTACGATGGCAACTGTTAAACCTAATCTTTTAGATAAATACGGTCCTCATATTGAGGGGTGTACTTGTGTTGTTGAGAACAATGTTCCAATAAACATTTTTATACAACAAGTTGATAAAGATGATTTAATATATGAAAATATCACATGTATAACACTAAATGATTTATTATATAAAAATAATATACCTAATATTGATTTTTTACAAATTGACACTGAAGGTTACGATGAAAGAATTGTTAATACAATAGATTTTGAACACTTTGATATTAGTTTCATAAAATTTGAAAAGTTTTATTTATCTGAAGGTTTTATTGAAAATCTAATGATAAGATTGGGACATTTGGGTTATTTAATTTACTCTGACACAAATAATTACTATTTTATAAAAAAAACATTATTAGATATGATAACAACGGAAATTTCATCTGAAAAATTTTACAATATTGAAGAACAACGTCTTTGGAATTCAGAATTAAACTGGTCATCAGATGGCCATGAATGGTCAAAATCTTTTGGTACTACTGAAGATTTATGGAATAACCATATCTTTGATAAAGTAAAAGAATTTAGAGGTAAAAAAGTATTAGAAATAGCTCCTGG
>Ga0315903_10008397_pt1 | contig 12705 bp, 8 predicted proteins | sample LakEriMetagenome_7_FD_203524 | JGI IMG/M metagenome (GOLD analysis project Ga0315903, IMG submission 203524) | Freshwater fungal communities from buoy surface, Lake Erie, Ohio, United States - Buoy 2 MA119 | ecosystem: Environmental > Aquatic > Freshwater > Lake | place: USA: Lake Erie, Ohio...
AATCGATAAGCATCGAGCGCAGTCCGGAGAACATGAACAGTTTTGGACGTTGTAAATACATTGCTTTGGCTGACGAAAAATTAAGTGGAAACGGTTATTTTATGAAGATTGACAAATATCCTTACTCTGCTTGTAAAGTTGTTTATTACCGTGTCAATACAATATCAAAAACTGGCGTTTCAAGAACTTATGCTCCGATTTTGTTGAAGGCAGTAGGCAACAACGCTACATCAAACAATTAGAATTTCCTTAACCCTACTTTGTATAGCCACATTGCAATAAGCAGGTGGCTATATTTTTTTGTTCAGCCGGTTGAAATCCCACAAATCCATCAATAGGTAAAAGATATTTTTTTGACTTTTCGCAGTCATTAATCTTAAAATACAAAACCCCCAAATTCATCATAATGGTTGGATTGTTTGGATTAAGTCGGTTAGCTTTCTCGTAGTAACCAATGGCTAACTTTACATCATCAGCATTGTTGGCTCCCTTTTGATTGATGAAAAACTTGGCACACTCAGCCGCAAACAAATGCGCGTTTAAATTTTTAGAATCATACTTGATGGCATCATCAAATTGCGACAACGCGAGCTTATAATTCTCTTGTTGAAAATAAACCGCTCCTAAACCGAGATGTGCCACTGCATAATCAGGTTGCGCTAACAAACTTTGCTGATAGAGCGATTGAGCTTGAAATAACCATCGCAACTTTTCATCTGCATTAGTCGCACGCAAAGCTTTGTTGTAATACACTTCTCCCAATAGTTGTTGACCTTTGTACTTATCTTGATTTTCGGCTATTGCTTTTAACGCAAATTGTTCCGCTGCATTTGGTTGTCCCACTACATTGGCAAAAGACGCTGCCTCAAAATTGGTGTTTACTTTTGCTTTGTTTGTCCAGGTGTAAAATGGATTGAAAAAATGGGTAAAAATTTTCGCTATTCTACCAGCTGTATTGTCGGGAACACTACTAAACAATAATGCAGAATTTTCTGTCGTGTCTTTCTTTCGAGTGTATACACAAGCAACTGCGTCAGCATAAGCCAACTTAAAATTACTTTGATTAAATAAATGAAAATGCAATTGAGGAAACTGTGGACGATACAACACAATGTAGTTAAATCGGTAAACGCTATCGAGTTGCTCAAACGAAGAAGGCAAAGTAACCGCCTCTGCAAATTGGTTGAAAAATGATGACGGAAAAACATCTAAATCGCGAAGATCTATGAAAGTTTTAAATTCGGGTTGCAAGCGCCAAAGCAAGTAAGAAGAAGTTAAATAATCGCTAAAACAGGGACCCTGTAAACTATTTTTTTGAATAAAATTTGCTGCTCCCACCGGATTATAGTTGGTGGGAACAGCTAAACCATATTTGTCTCTGCTGCCTGTTAGTTCATAATATTTATTAGTGATGACCACCAAGTAGCTCAATATGAATACACCGAGCAAACCCAAACGAATGTATTGTGTAGTTTTAACTTGGGTGATTTTGCCAAGCCAAAAATTAAGAGATATGATAAGCAACGGAAAAGAAACAATCGGAAGGAAAACCACATTGCGGAAAGCTGTAGTACTTAGATAAACAAAAGCCAGCAAAACTAGCCAATAGCCCAAGGACATTTGCCGATAAAACGAGCTCAACCAATCGGCTATTTTTTTCATTCGGCTCATCACCAACAAACTTACTAAACTAAACAGCAACAAACCATAAGTCAGATAAACTTGCCATTGCCAAAAATCAGGCGAAGTGAAATCGAGTAATTCAGTGGTGAATTTATTCTCATATACTTGCCCAAAAATTTCTATCGGGCGCAGGAGTAATTTTACACCTTGTGGGTTTATACAAATAGCCGCTAATGAAGCAATTAGCACTAAGATGATAACCTTGGGAAATTCAATGGTTATAGATTTTTGCTTTATCTTTTGATATACAAAATTCAATACATCTGTTAGGGCAAACAACCCAATCAATACAATACCAATACCAAAAGCTTCGTGAAGATTAGCCCACAAAAGTTGAAGCGGTACAAGCCAATAAATTTGACGATTGGGCGAACGCTGATGATTAAGCAAAAGCAGCAAAAATAGTGCGGTGAAAAAATGTGTAATCATTTCAGGTCGGCCTATCATTCTATACTCAATAGCCGGCAACACCAACAAAAATGTAATAGAAATAACTAAACTAAACTTAGTATCATTTTCAACATACATCGCTGCTGTCTTGTATAAAACCAGTGATAGTAGTACACTAAACACTAATTGCAATAACAATACACTATCTGCGCCAAAAGCACCAGTCACCGCTGCGGCCATCACTTCAAATCCCCATTTTATATTAATCCAAGGTGTACCTTGATGAGTGAAACTAAATACATCTTGCTTCGGCACTTCACCGTTGGCAATAATCCATTCACCTGTTCGGATTTGCCACCACAAATCCGGTTCGCGCAATTGCTTTATGCTAAGTAGTATTATCAACAGCACACAAGCAGCGAATAAAACTTTCGACCAAATTTTTGAAGCAATCATCTAGTGACTAAAGTAATCACTTTTTGATTTTGTGGTAACTCTCCTTATTCCTCAATCGCTTCTACGACTTCAACTTCGGGAACCATTCTTTTTAGTAACCCTTCAATGCCTGATTTGAGCGTGAGTGAAGAAGATGGACAACCGCTACAAGAGCCTTGAAGAGAAAGTTTGACTACACCATTTTCAAAACTACGAAACTCAATGTGTCCTCCATCCATCTGTATAGCCGGCTTGACATACTTCTCCAACAAATCTTTGATTTTATTTTCTGGACTAACGTCCTCTGCATTCGCAGATTTTTGTTCTTCAATAACATCCTTTGGTAACAATGAATCGTCTACCAATCTTTTGCCACTTTGAATAAAGTCTTGGATGGCTTTTTTCACCTCCGGTGTGATTTCAAACCAATCATAATCTGGTTTTTTAGTGATAGTTACAAAGTTGTTAGAAATAAAAACGCCTTTCACGAAAGGAATATCGAACAGGTGCAAGGCTAAAGGCGAACCTTCTGCCATTTCTTTAGCGCGAAAATCAAGTTGAAAATTGGGCAGTAGGTGACGATTGGTCACAAACTTTATACTCTCCGGATTGGGAGTCATTTCTGTATATATTTCTAGTACGCTCATAGTTGATGAAGTTTAGGGGGTAAAACAAAGAGAACTTAGTGAAAGTTGTTGCTAATAATTGAAAAATAAATCACGGCACGGGATCGTAGCCACTGCCCCCCCAAGGATGACAACTTGCTATCCGTTTGAGCGTAAGCCAACCGCCTTTGAACCCACCGTATTTTTTGATGGCTTCCAGGCCATAAGCTGAGCAGGTTGGCGTATAGCGACAGCTTGGCCCAAGCATCGGTGAAATAAAGTAACGATAAGCGTTGATGATGGCCGCAAAGATATAACCTAATAGTTTACTCATACAGTTTCATAAATTTTTGAAGGCAAGTAATCACCGCTTGATTTACTGTATGTTGATCAGGAATTACTTTGCCTTTGTATACGAATAGCAGAGAAACTTGTTGTTGTTGAGCAAGAAGCTTTTCGTAGAGCGGCCATTTATTTTTTCGATAAGCCTCGCGCATAAGCCGCTTGACTCGATTTCGGTCAGTGGCTCGCTTGTAAAAACGTTTAGGAACTGAAAATCCAACTTGAGCAGGAAAGGCGGCCTCGAGTGGTTTCGCCAAATAAACAAGGGTAAACCCGCTATGAAAAACAGATTTACCCTCATTGAAAAGTTGCTCTATATTTTTTTGGCTTTTAAGCTTTTCGTCTTTACACAAACCGAAGCTACCTCGCAAAAGGTTGAGCTTGGCAGTGTCAAACGACACAGCAGCCGGAGAACTATTTAAGTTTTCTCTCGTCAGAAACGGTAAGTTTTTTTCTACCTCTTCCTCTTCTGCGTGCAATAACTTTTCTTCCATTTTTTGTACTCATTCTCTCTCTAAAGCCGTGCTTGTTAACGCGTTTTCTGCGGCTTGGTTGAAATGTCATTTTCATAATCTAAGGTATTATGTTTTTTTATAAAAGGACGGCAAAAATAACAATACGCACTATAAATCCAAGCCGATTTCCTCTTTTTTACGGAATTATGAATTCATAGTGATTAAAAACTCCTCATTTGTCTTAGTGCCTCGCATTTGCTGAAGCAAGAAATTCATGGCTTCTTCCGACTTCATATCGCCAATATGATTGCGCAAAATCCACATTTTGGCCAAAATATCTTTGCTAAGTAACAAATCATCGCGTCTAGTCGAAGAGGAAACAATATCAATAGCCGGATAAATTCTGCGGTTAGACAATTTTCTGTCCAACTGCAACTCCATGTTGCCGGTTCCTTTGAATTCTTCAAAGATCACTTCGTCCATACGTGAGCCTGTTTCCACCAAGGCAGTAGCAATTATGGTTAACGAACCGCCATTTTCAATTTTTCGAGCTGCACCAAAAAATTGTTTTGGTTTTTGCATTGCGTTAGCTTCAACACCCCCTGATAGCACTTTGCCTGAAGAAGGGGCCACTGTGTTGTGCGCACGGGCCAATCGGGTAATGCTATCCAATAAAATCACCACATCGTGGCCACATTCCACCAAACGCTTGGCTTTTTGCAACACGATAGTCGAAACTTTCACATGTTTTTCTGCCGGTTCGTCAAATGTAGAGGCAATAACTTCACCATTTACACTTCGCTCCATGTCGGTCACCTCTTCCGGACGTTCGTCCACGAGCAACACAATCATGTACACCTCTGGGTGATTTTTGGCAATGGCGTTGGCGATATCTTTGAGAATGGTGGTTTTACCGGTTTTTGGTTGCGCCACAATCATAGCGCGTTGACCTTTTCCTATCGGGGTAAACAAATCAACAATACGCGTTGAGTACTCAGTTGGACTGGAAAAAAGATTTAGTTTTTCGTTAGGGAAAAGCGGTGTCAAATAATCGAAAGAAACGCGGTCTCGGATATCTTCGGGCAAACGACCGTTGATGTGATCTACTTTCAATAAAGCAAAATACTTTTCGCCAATTTTTGGAGGACGCACCCAGCCTTTAACGGTATCGCCCGTTTTCAATCCAAATAATTTGATTTGAGATGGGGAAACATAAATATCATCCGGAGAAGATAAATAACTGTAATCCGAAGAACGCAAGAAACCATAGCCATCAGGCATCATTTCCAACACACCTTCGCCTTGTATAGTAGCATCTGTTTCCACATTAAAAATCGGCATTCCCTGACGCTTCTCTTGGTTCGGTCGGTCATCATTGGCTTCGGTGTTATTTTCTCCACCGTTTCCATTTCCGTTACTATTGTCTGATTGTTGTGTTTGTGTGTTTTCGGCTTTGATTGTTTCTTGTTGATTGCCTGGGTTGGCGGCTTCTTTTTCAACTTCCTCTTTGTGCTTTTGGCGAGCATCGGGGCGCAATGGACGAGGAGCAGGTTTTTGCTCCGGTTTTTTATCAACTTCTAGGCTGAGTTGTTGCGCTGGTTCTGCTGTTTTCTCTTTTACCTCTTCTTCCGCTTTTTCTTCGGCAAGTGAAGTAGTTATTTCTTCTTTAGGTTTGTCATCCGCTTTGCCTTTAAGATCGGCAGCAATAGGTTTTCGAGCTCGTGGTTTTTTAACTTTGGCTTCGTCCGTAGCAGGCTCACTGGGGCTTTGTGCGGCTATAATTTTCTTAATTAAAGCTTCTTTTTCGAGTTTGTCTGCCCCTTTAATTTTAAGCTTGACAGCTACATCTTGCAACTCGGGCAAAATCATTTCATTTAATTGAGCACTTTCGTACATGTGTTATTATTTTTGTAATAGAAATTTGAGTGTAAGAGAAGCCAACAAGTCATAGACGGGTGCAATACACTAATCCTGGTGTGGCGAAAAAATCATTTAATAAATTGGAATTGTTTGAACAGTAGAACTTCGACTTATCGAATAAACTGCTGTAGGAATATGTTTATGATAACAATGCAATGTTAAGCAAAGTTTTCAACTCGCCAAATTTTTTTTGACGACCTTGATCTTTCACTTAAGTATTGATTCAATGCGCCTTTTTTGGCAATCGCGCCATCGCGTCATCAGCCGCACCAACCAATTGCTCGTAATCGTTTATTTTTTCTTGTAGTGCCAACTTAGCAGTTTGTCCTTGTTCGGCACTCATATCGCTTTGGGCTTTCTTCTTTTTCTCTTCAAAAGATTTCACCATTCGTTTCAATGCCCCACGAGCTGCTGAGGTAATAAAATTTCCATCGTCTTTTGCGCCTTCTGCTTCTATGGCCTTGATACCGGACAATACAATTGGTTTATCCATCCGCAACAGGAAATTAGCATAATAATAAAGCAAACTGAACTTACTGTAACCTGTGGCTGAACTAATCTTTTGTTCAAAAAAGCTTTGGTACGTATCATCACCTTCAGTGGAGTAAACATCAGCTATGGCAGTCACTAAGTCATATACTTTTTCGTTCTCCATACGTTTGGCTATCTCCATAGCCTTCTTGCTGTTCACGACTTTTAGCGATTTTAAACCCTCAGCTGTTACTAAGTATGAACTGTCTTTAGTAGCATTTTCAAATAACAATTCATAACTAGTTGCCTTGTTACTTTTGCTTAATTTTTTGATAGCTAGGTTACGAACATGACTGTTTTTATCTTGGGTAGCTAACCGCTCAAAAACCGGCAATGCCACGTCTTCATTACTCTTGTTTAGGTCGAATAACTCAATAGCCAATTGACGCAAGTCAGAAGACAAGTCACCGGTGGCAGCCAACAAAGTAGATGCAGCCAAACTATCTTTCTTTTGTGCTTCTTCTAAATACATTAAAGCTTCTAATCGTTGAATAAACCGAGGTGTATTGTTATATTGAAAAATGTATTCGGCAGTGGTTTTATTTTCTGTCTTTTCGCAAAGCACCACTCGTTTGGCGTCCACATCAATCAAGTTGGGTTTAGATGCTACGGCAAAGGCAAAAGTCTGCTGTTTTTTATTGAGTTCCACGGGATAACTCTTCACTTCTTTTCCATGCCAGACGTCAATCTGAAATGGCAAAGTATAAACTAACCCTTTGTCAATGTTGTGTGTCTGTTCAATTTTTACAAAAACACTGTCTGTATTGTAGCTGTAATCAATTTTGAGCTTTGGATGTCCGGCATTCAAAAACCATTGGTTAAAAAACCAGTTCATGTCTTTGCCGGTTACCTCTTCAAACGCTAATCGCAATTGATGAATTTCAACCGCTTTAAATTGATTTGTTTTTAAATAAAGTTCGATAGATTTAAAGAAAGCCGCATCACCTACAATGTTTCGCAAATAGTGTAGCAAAAAACCTCCTTTGTCATAACTGTGGCGGTCAAACATATCTTCACGCTGGTCGTAGTAAAAACGCACTAAATCTACGTTCTTGTTTTCGGCTTCTTGCATGTAGTTTTGGTAGTTTTCATACAATTTGTTGTCAGCATAAAGCTGACCGTATTTGTATTCGTCCCAGAGGTATTCGCCATAGGTGGCAAAACTTTCGTTGAGTGGAATGTTGCTCCAACTCTCGGTAGTCACCAAGTCGCCAAACCATTGGTGAATCAACTCGTGGCTAATAATGTCTTCATACGTTTCGTCAATGCGCTGACGCGAAGTGCGCTGCACAAACTCGCCATGCAGAGTGGCGGATGTGTTTTCCATGGCTCCGCTGACGTAATCGCGCACCACCACTTGCGCATATTTACTCCACGGATAATCAAAGCCTAATTTTTGCGAAAAAAACTCCATCATTTCCGGTGTGTTGCCAAAAATTTCTTTGGCATAAGTCACATACTCCGGCTCGGTGTAGTAGGTTACTTCCACATCTCTCCAACGGTCTTTAGTCACCACGAAATCACCAATGGCCATCATGAATAAATAAGGCGCATGAGGCAAGTTCATTTTCCAACAATCAGTTTCGGTGCCATCGACATTTTCTTTAGTGGACACTAACACGCCATTAGACAATGACTTGTATTTTTTGAGGCGGGTAATGTATATTTCTTGTGTTGTTTTTTGATTAGGTTTATCAATGGTCGGAAACCAACAAGAGCTTGACTCAGTTTCGCCTTGTGTCCAGATTTGAATAGGTTTTAAGCTATCTTTCCCATCGTGATTAATAAAATACAATCCTTTGTCTTCAGTAATGGCGGCACTTCCTCCGGTTTTTCGTTCTTCGGGTTTGGCGGTGTAGTCAATTCCCACTTTCAATTTTTCTCCGGCAGCGTAAGTGCGAGGCAAGGTGATGATGATTTGTAGTGAGTCGTAGGTAAAATTAAGCGGAGTTTCTTTCCCACTTTGTTCTAAAAGATAAATTCGTTTAAGGTCAAATTGCTTAGCGTCAAGCACCAAGGTGTTTTGCGGATAAAAATGTGGCTGAAGTGTCAACTGCGCCTTACCAAATAGATAGCGATTAGCGTAGTCAAAACTTACTTCGAGGCGAGTGTGCTCTAAAACGAAATCTTTGGTGACCGAGGCGCGGTAAGGATTGTCTTTGGGAAAAGTCAACTCAATTTCATCGAGTTGTTGCACATTTTGCGAAGCTTTTTTGGTGGTCGAACAAGCGGCAATTTGTACCAAAACAAAAATACTGATAATTAAGCGTAGGAACATGAAGGAGATTTTAAGCGGCCAAAAATAGAAAAAAGAAAACCCTGCCTCACAAAATGTAAGACAGGGTTTAAATAATCTACCGAAGTTGGTTCATCACTCTAGTTTAATCACCAATGGATTAAATGGGTCTGAATTCATGGTGTATTTTACTTGTGCGTTGCTTTTTTCTTCGCTATCCATCGGCTCAAGCATAATATCAGCGTCAACGTAAGTCATTTTTTTGTCAAAAGCTTTGATGGTGTATTTTTTGTACCCTTTTATGCGAAAAATGATGCGGATAGGCTCTCCCAATTCGTCTTTATTAAGTGCTAAAGCGTAATTGCCCTTTTCGTCAATAGATGCTTGTAGTAATTCATCGCCAAACTTGTCAAAATTGATTTTTGCGTTGGTAATCGGCAACTTGGTTTGAGCATCAACAATTCTGCCGGTCATTACCAAAACATTGGCGTTGGTAACTGCCGAATTGATGACCGCTTGTGTCGAGTTAACGGTTTTGGTTTCGCCTGTTTTTTCTGTGCTTTGCGCGGAAAGATTTCCACACACAAGGGCTAACAGGAAGCTCATGCTCAATATAAAACTTGTTTTTGTTTTCATGGTTGACCTCCTTGGTTTTAATGGTTATTTAATATATTGTTAATTAATGATTTATAATTAAAAGCGAAATATTTACAAAAAGCGAAAAATCAATTTCAGCGAATTTTCGCAACAAATATACAATATAGTTAACGATTGAACCTAGGTTAAATTGTTAGTAAACTGTTAAAAATTAAAAAGGATTAGCAGCTGTTTAAAATGCCTGTAAATCGACAAGGCGTTTGTAGATCCCCGATTTGGCCAAAAGGCCGATGTGGTTGCCACGCTCACGGATAAGTCCGTCTTGCATCACGATGATTTCATCGGCATATTGAATAGTCGACAAACGATGCGCAATCACAATAGTGGTGCGGCCTTTCATCAACTTGGTGAGCGCATCTTGCACCAATTTTTCAGAACCTGAATCGAGTGAAGAGGTGGCTTCATCTAAAATCAAAATTGGAGGATTTTTGAGGACAGCACGTGCAATCGTAATTCGCTGACGCTCCCCTCCGCTGAGTTGCCCGCCTCGGTCGCCAATATTGGTATCGTAACCGTTAGCGAGTTTGCTGATAAACTCGTGAGCATTAGCAATTTTAGCCGCTTCAATGACTTGTTCGCGGGTCACGTATTCTTGCCCAAAAGCAATGTTATTAAATACCGTTTCATTAAATAAAATAGACTCTTGCGACACCATGCCAAACAATCCGCGCAAATCTTGCAACGCATAGTTTTTGACATTTACCCCGTCAATCAAAATCTCGCCATCGGTGACATCATAAAACCTCGGCAACAAATCAACAATAGTTGTTTTGCCGGCACCACTTTGCCCTACCAAGGCAATCATTTTACCTTTGGCAATATTTAAGTTAATGTCTTTGAGAATTTGTTTGTCATCATAATTGTTATAGGTAAACGACACATTTTTATACTCAATGGATTCCTTGAAATTGGTAATAGCCACAGGACTTTTCGCTTCCTCAATTTTTACATCAGCATCCAATATTTCAAAAATCCGATTGGCGGATGCTAAACCTTTTCGAATGTGATAAAATGCCGAAGAAAAACTTTTAGCCGGTTGAATGAGTTGCGCAAACAAAACCATAAAGCCAATAAATGTTTCGGCTTCGAGACCTTTATTGTCCAACACTAAAGTTCCGCCATAATACAACACGATACATACCACACACATCGCCAAAAACTCAGTGAGCGGAGAAGAAAGCTCTCTGCGCGAGTGCATACGTGCGCTGACTTCGTAAAGCGTGTAATTGATTTTTTTGAACTGCGCTAAAATGAATTTCTGCGCATTGAAGGCATGAATAATGCGCAAGCCACTCAAGGTTTCATCCGCCATAGAAATCAAATGGCCGGTTATATTCTGTGCATCTGTAGATTGTTTTTTCAAACTTTTACCCACGCGCCCGATGATTAAGCCCGTCACTAGAAGCATCACAAAGACAAAGGCGGTCAACTGAGGGCTAATAAGCAACAAAGCAAAAAGATAAATGAAAATATTTAGCGGTTCGCGAACCGTCACTTCGATAAAACTAATAATGCTGTTTTCTACTTCTTTTACATCATCCGTAAGGCGAGCAATGATGTCGCCTTTGCGCTCTTTAGAGTAGAAAGACAGAGGAAGTGATACAATTTTTTGGTAAATGTCATTCCGAATATCACGCACAGAACCACTGCGGATAGGCGACAGAAAATAGACCGCCAGAAAGCGAAACAAATTTTTGAGAAAAAACAAAACAGCCACTACCAAACAGAACTTTATCAAAGCACTGACTTGGTCAGTTTTGTTGATTTCAAGGCTGAGTAAATATTTCAGGTATTCTAATACGTAAGAGGCCGAATAGGCAAAAGTCGGGCGCTCCATCACCATTGGCACTTTTTTGAAAAGCAACTGCAAAAATGGCACAATCATCACGACCGAAAACAGAGAAAAAACTACCGTGAGTAGATTAAATACCACATTCAAAAGCGCATACGAAGTGTATTTGCGGATATAACTCAGAATGCGAAAAAGATTTTTCATCGGGTGCAAATATAGATTTTGTTGGCTATGGCGCTACGCTCTGTTTCGTGGCTTAAACGCCAACTCCTTCATATAATTTTTACTTTAGCCGAAATTTTTAAATTTATGGATACGCGCAGACAGCTACGCATCGCTTCGGTAATCAAAGATGCTTTTTCTGAAATATTGGTGAGAGATGGCAAAAACATATACGGCACCGCTTTTGTGACCGTGACGAACGTTAAAGTGACTTCTGACTTGACACTAGTTAGGTTTTATTTGAGCATATATAATGCAACCGACAAAGAGGAAGTTATTGGTAAATTTAATTTCAAGAAGTTTGATATAAAAAAACTTTTGGCCGAAAAACTTCGCCACCAGTTACGCAGAATACCGGAGTTAGAGTTTTTTGTGGACGATACACAAGATTACGTAACTCGCATCAATGAAGTGTTCAACAAAATAAAAGAAGAAGACGAAAACCTTAAGGCCGAGCTAGAGAAACCGGCTCCGAAAAAAACAGCGGTAAAACGCAAAGCTCCTGTTAAAAAGAAGGCTTCCTAATGCTAAATTTTACGAAATAACATGTTGGCTTTTCGCATTGCCTTTCGGTATATATTCTCGAAAAAATCAACGAATGCAATCAATATCATTGCACGGGTAAGCATGTTAGGCATGGGCGTAGGTGCATTTGCACTTATAGTTGTTTTGTCGGTGTTTAATGGATTTGAAGGATTAGTACTTTCACTCTACAATTCTTTTTATCCCGATTTAGAAATCAGAGCCGCAGCCGGAAAAACCTTTATAGAAGACCCAAAAATTACCCAACAAATTATGTCTGCCGAGGAAGTGCTGGCCGTTGCTCGCTCGCTCGAAGAGAACGCCTACTTTCAATATGACGAGCAAACACAATTAGGTACCATCAAGGGCGTGGATGAAGCCTACCAGCAAGTCACTTCAGTGAAAGATTTTGTGCGGATGGGCACTTTTTCAATTTACGACAGTCCACATAATCATGCAGTAGTGGGTGCAAATATTGGCTTCTCGATGAACATAGATGTGGAGCGAAGCACAGAACCTTTGCAAATCACTGTGCCGCGCAAAGGGGTAAAGAACGCCATGCGCCCAGAAGATGTGTTTACAACGCGAATGGCCATTCCCGATGGTTTATTTTCCATTCAACAAGAATTTGATTCGAAATATGTTTTTGTCAATTTGAAATTTGCGCAAGAGTTATTAGGCGATGAACAAAGTATTTCATCCTATGAGCTAAAACTAAAGCCGGGGGCAAACATTGATAGAGCAAAAAAACAATTGCAAGAACAACTAGGCGCAGGTTACAAAGTGCTGACGCGCTACGAACAAAAAGCAGAAATGTATCAGGTTATTTTAATTGAGCGGTGGGTAACCACGGCCATCTTGGCATTCATCATTTTGATTATCTCATTCAATATTATCGGATCGCTTTCGATGCTA
>Ga0315903_10008402_pt1 | contig 12697 bp, 21 predicted proteins | sample LakEriMetagenome_7_FD_203524 | JGI IMG/M metagenome (GOLD analysis project Ga0315903, IMG submission 203524) | Freshwater fungal communities from buoy surface, Lake Erie, Ohio, United States - Buoy 2 MA119 | ecosystem: Environmental > Aquatic > Freshwater > Lake | place: USA: Lake Erie, Ohio...
TGGATGTGATTCACCGTTGTATGTTTCTACCATCTCTACACCTGTTTCTAGTATTTTCATTACATCATCTAGTTCCATTACTAAGAAAGAGTCGAACGAATCGTAAGTTGAAAACGTTACTGATTTGTTGCCATCTAATCCATAGTGTAATGTTTCACCATCTCCACCCCAATTTGAATCACTTATCTTGTTGAGAAAATTAATGTACTCCACCCATCTAGGATGCGACATGTTAGACTTTACTAAAAAGCTCTTAGGCAAAAGTTGCCTGTTAATTAAATGTACCATGACTGTTTTTTTTATTTGATTTTACTTTACTATTTTATATTTACTTCTATCTCTCTCGAATACACAATAGGCGGTATATACCTTATCTATTGCATGGTATTTACTGTGAGCATCTATCTTGAATACTCTCTCGCTTACCTTTACTTTGTATGTTTGTTTACTTTCCATTACAGTATATTTTCTTTGATGAAGTTACCAATGTACGCACCTAAGACTAGTACTTCTAGACTTAAGATCATTGCCCATATTACGAGCCATCCTTTCCACAATTCCCAACTATTATAAGTTAATACAATACCAATTACCATGATAACCATGGTAATAATTGAATAGATGTTTTTCTTTTCCATATTATTTGATTTTAAAATTTGCGTTGCCTAAAATTGGCTTGATAGTGAACTATGTTACCAAAGTTCTAATTAGCGGCTGTATGCTAACTCAATAACATACAGTCTTATTGCATTGTGTTTTGCTTACATACCTTTTCAGTCCCGACACAATAACGGACAGTATTAAATTTGTGTATTAATTTGACCTCACCTAATTACATTAATTGTCAATTAACTACATTGGGGGTTTGAGCCTAATACAATACTCCTTAACTTACATACTAGTTGATGCATGCCTCATTTAAAGTGAGCGGATCAATGCATGACGTTATCACAACGCAACAATTGAAAAGCCCTAAATTATAACTAATTAAAATTATAAACCTGTTAAGCCTGTGTACTACGTAACACGTGAATTTTTTACCGTAGTTTATAACATGAATAATTAACCGTTAATGTCGTAACATTTATTAAATTAATTTTCAATACCTCAAAGAAAAGATTTTAAACGGTCTTATTTTTGCCGTCCTAAGTTTATTAATTTTTCTAGTTAGGAACTAATAAAAAATTAACTTGCAAAGGTTCTAAAATTTGCCTAGTGTAACAAGGTAGGAACTAGACAAAAGTTTTTTTTAATACATTTTAATACTAAGCAATTACGTTTAATTACTTTTTTTGCCCTCCTTAACTTAACCAAAAATTAAGGAGGTTATAAAACTTTTTTGATTAATCAAATTTGAAAATTTCCCTTTCTTGTATGTTTGAATTTACATACTTAGTTAACGTTATTTCTCTTTTTTCATTAAATAATTTTTGACCTAAATAGTATGGAATAAATTTACCTTTCTTAGATTGAATCCCCTTTATCGTTTCTAAGTGTTTATATAATTTACTATCTTTTTTAGCTAGTTCAATTATCTCATAAATTGACGTCATTTTAATTTTATCATATTGTGTAAATTCGTCCGAAATAGGTCTATTTGTTAACGTTGTGTCCTTTGCGTCAATGAATAATTTTATAGCGTATCCTAATTTTTCGCATTCTTTTTTCATTAAATTGTTTGTACCAATTACACAATTTTTATAACTTGCTTTTTGTTTAGTCTTATTTTTAACCGTTTCTAATTTGTTGCGTTTATTCGTTTCTTTTTTCGCTTCATTGAGTAAATTAATACCTTTTGTTTCAATTGGTTTTTTGTTTTTCAACGTATTGCTTAATTCGTCCAATGCATTAATGCTTTTTTCTAAACTTTTAGATAATTTACTTTGTGCTAATTTAGTACTGTTTTTTACTTTGTTAGCTTGTTTTGTTGGGTTTAAAGTTTCTGTTTTCATAACTGTTTTTTTATAGATTATTAATTAATTACTTTTTTAGTTTACTATTTTTAATTTTGTTAATTGTATATTCATGTCTTTTTTTAAGTGACTTTATCATTAATTCATTAAACAATTTACCTTTGTTTATATTGTTCTCTTTAACATATCTAGCAAGTTCAAAAAATCCGTTATCAATTAGTAAACTGTATGTGCTATCTACACATGAATTTTTTACTAATTCATCTACTTGTTTAGATGTTAATTTCATGTCGTTGTATCCCGTTTCTTTTTTCATAAGACTGTTTTTTAATTTTGGTTTAAATATTAATTTCATATTGCTAAATTACTACATTCATCTGAATTGAAATGTTAACGAATGTTAATGAATGTTAAAATTTTAAAGGTTTTTTTAGTGGTTAAAATTGTGAAGCGAAATGATATGAGAAATATTATGAGAATGATTACTACTTTCAGATAATTAAACGCTTGTTTTAAACGCTTGTTTAAAATGTCTGTTTAACTTTTACTCATGGAATAATTAATGCAACAGTATTGCAATAAAATAAAATAGATATAGTACAAAGTACAATAACTAATTGAGATGGTCACGAGCCAATGAGTAATGGTACAAAGTACAATAACTAAAGATAGTTAGTACGCTACAAGGGGACGTTTGACATTTGCACTTTTCCTTTTGAGAACGGGAGGGGATAGGTACGCGTGTATAAGTCCTCTGAGTATACGTATCTTTTTTTCGATCAACTATATGCTTAGGGATATAAAAGCTTCTGAGAGGGGCTAATTATACGCAATAGGATATAATGTCCAGTTTTTTGCACAATAAACTTGACATTTATGGGCCGCCAGCACCAATATGCATAATACATTTAGCATAATCACCTAGACACACTCTCATTATCTCAACCTATCATTCACTCCTCTTAAAACAGGGGAGGGATAGTAGTACTATCTAGTACCTGTATCTCACATAAACAACTTATGATGCAAGGGCGGTCAGCTGGATGCTGATTGGCACGTATCATTCTACATAGAAATAAACAATAAAATAAGCGTTTTGTAACTATCTGATTATCAGGAAGAAAATGTTACACTTTTTAAGTACAAGTTGTGGTTTATAAGCAAGTACAAAGTGGGGGTCTATTTAACATAATATTATAGTGTTTCCATCAAGCATTGTGCCATAGTTAATAATTCTTAAATAATTTGTTTATTTAATTTATTGTCTTTAGCTTTGTTATTATGGATAGAATAATTGATTATAGAATGTTAGCTTCTTTAAGTGATGATATGAAGAAGGTACTAGTAGATATAGCTTTAGAAGCTTATCTTGATGGATTAAGTGATGGGGTGAATATAGAGGCAGGGTTAGCCTCAGAGAATAGTGGTAAGTTCATATCAGAGTTAGCTAACGAAATAGGATTGAAGTTATGAGTCCAGCAGAAGAAGCAGCAGAGCTAGTAAATAAATATTATAATCTATTTAGTATAGATTTAGAGAATAGTATTAGTATATATGAGGCGGCCCAATGTGCTTTGGAAGCTGTTGATGTTATATTAAATGCAGATATTCCTATGTTAGAAGAGGATGCTGATGCCTTCTATGACTATTGGACTCAAGTGTATAATGAATTAGAGAAGTATGAGGGGATTTACTAAAGATGGTGTTAACCTAGATGTATGCGCTTACTGTAAATGTCCTATTGATGAATATAGTAGAACTGTAGATCACCTTTACCCTAAGAGCAGGGGAGGGATATTAAGTAACAAGAATAAAGTACCTGCCTGTGGAGAGTGTAACAAGCTTAAAGGTAGTATGAATATAGATGAGTTCCATAGGGCTTTAAATGGTTTGATATACTATGAGCATGTAAAACATAAGGAGAGTATATCGTATCTCAAGAAAGTTAAGTTAAATGTAGAATCACTAATAAATGAAAAAAAGAAATGATGCAAGAAGATGGACTAGATGAATTATATGATAACCTAGATGAGGTGTATCAATTAACTTTAAGAGGTCTTATTTGGACCGTTACAGAAGATGATAAATTATCAAAAGAGATAGTAGATACCTTAGAGCTTTATTTAAGAAGACATCACGCTAAGGGCGGCCACCCTGGTATAGTATTAAACCTAGACACCAATAACTTTGAATTTGTAACATTACAACAATCTGAGTAAGTTGTTAAAAATAACATCTAATTAATATGAGTAGCCTATTATACGATATGATACTTATGGAGGCTGATAAGATAGCTTACCATAGACAGAAAGACCTAGAACTATACTACAAGGATAAGAATGGAGAAATAGTTCCTTTGGCAGAAGCATACAGTCCAGAAGTAGAGGATATAATCAAGCAGCTATCTAAAAGAAAGCGTATGCGTTATTTCATTACTTTTGCTGATGGATTGAAGAAACAGAATGAGCTAACACAATCCGCTAATAGGATTATTAGATTATTAGTAGGAGACATGGGCTACGATAATAAAGCTTATGGGTGGGCGTTAAGAGACATTCAATCCGCACTTACTATGAACATGACTCTCGTACTAAAGAACATGAAGATACTATGTGGCGAAGATATTATTCGCTACTATAGCGTAAAAAACAAGAGAACGTATATGGTTAATCCAGCTTACTTTTATAGAGGCACATTCAAAGGTTTATTCATGGCTGTTAAGAGATATGAGAATGATTTTCCAAAGAGAGATTTCAAACTAAATATAATTAAATGAATTTAATCAAGCACACTAAGAATGTCCATGAATTAAGACTAGAAGGAACAAGAGCTAGGATAGCCATGTTATCAGATATACATTGGGATAACCCTAAATGCGATTGGAATTTACTAAAGAAACACTTAGACTATTGCGTATCAGAGAACATCCCTGTTATGATTAATGGGGATTTCTTTTGTCTTATGCAAGGTAGAGGGGATAAAAGAGGAAACAAGTCTGATATACGCCCAGAACATAATAACGCTAAATACCTAGATAGCATAGTGGAGACTGCTGTTGATTGGTGGAGTCCTTACGCACATATCTTAACTGTAATAGGATTTGGTAATCACGAGGGAGCTATAATAAAATACCAAGAGACAGATGTACTACAACGCTTTGTTGACTTGTTAAATTACAAGAACAAGAGTAATGTTTTTACAGGAGGATATGGTGGATGGTTCATTGTAAACATGAATGTTCATGGAAATGCAAAATACTCTACTAAGATTAAATATTTTCATGGTTCTGGTGGTGGAGGTATAGTAACAAAGGGTGCGTTAAACCTTACTAGAGCATTAGAAATGTATGAAGGATTTGATGTATTTACTATGGGCCACATACATGAGAATAGCTGTCGTAATGATGTAAGAGATGTTATAGATTATAGCGTAAGAGGAGGGTATAAAAACTCATTGAAAGATATTCACCTTATGCTTACTGGTACGTACAAAGAAGAGTATGAAGATGGTAGTAAGGGGTGGCACGTGGAAAGAGGTGCTCCACCTAAACCTGTTGGAGGTAGAATACTTGTCATAGACCATAAAAGAATCAGGAGTAAAGAAGAAGATTCGGTAATAAGACAAATAGATAGCTATAAATTTCCACTATGAGAATAAATGCCCAGATAGAAGAGATGTGTGGTGTAGTAGAGATGTTTCTATTCGTAAAGAAGCAGGTTACTGTTAGAATTGTGTTTGACGATAAGGATAAGGAGGAACATCATATACAGTTACTTCATAAGGCTTACGATGTAGCTGTAAATTTCTTTACCTTTGGTAGATAATTTAGTTTAAAATATTTTTATATCTTTGACAAAAAATTAATTATGAAAGATAAATATTGGGCTTCTAATCCAGATAAGAATGGAAGTTACGTAGATAAAGGAAGAGTAGAGGGGAGACCTGCTGCTGCTCCTACTTTAAAAGATGAGGCTCCTACATCAAAGGTAGCTTTCAAATTAATGTACAAGAATACTAAAGATAAAAAATACTGCGACTAATGAAAAAAGGAAATGCACTTAAAAAAGCTATGATGTCAGAATACATGGGATCTGAAGCTGAAGAAAAATACTCTTCTAAAAAAGATAAGATGAAACACGAGAAAGGTGAATCTAAGAAAGAAGAAAAGAAAGAAAAGTTTATGTCTAAATTTAAAAAGAAGTAATTATGTTACAACCTAAATCAAGTTTAAAAAAAATGAATGGTTCTAGTGCGCCAGAAGCTGAAACGCAAGGCCAAGACAAGAAGAATGCCCCAGGTAAAATAGGTTCTTTAATCAGGAAGGCAAAAGAAAAGGCAACATCTCTTTATAATAAGAGTGCTGGTAGAACTGTATCATCTGTATCTAAGTCTTTTGACGGAAAAGAAGTTCAAGGTAAGCGTGTTGACGTAAAAAGTCCTGGTATTATAACTCCAATGAGAAATACATCTAAAGAAGTTTATAAAATTCCTGGAGCAGGTAAACATGTTGAAAAAACTAAATACAATATGAAAGGTGATGTTGTTTCAAAAAAAGTAAAAGACACTAATGTTAATCCTTCAAATTCTTCTATAAAAAGAGAAAATAGAATTGAAGCTAAGATTCAGAAATTAAAAGGAAAATTAGGTCAATAAGATGCTAAACAAAACCTCTGGCATAGATCCTAAACTTATTCAGAAGGCGTATGCTAAATACGATAAGATTAAGAAGAATAAGAAGAAGTCTGAGAAAGGTTATTACAAATCTGATAAGATAGCTAATAGTCAATCAGAAGCTACAACCAGAGATAAAGGATATTAATTCTCCAATCAACTATAAACGAGCCACCAAACGAGGTGGCTTTTTTATTTGTCACTAATATTTACTAAATTTGTGACATGAGTAGAAAAAATAAAGAGGTACTCGAAATCTTTACTACGGAATGGAAACCATCCCACAAAGAATTTGAATATCCAACATCATTCGTTAAATGGATAGACTCCATAAATAGCGGATGGCAGAACAAAATACATTACGAACCATTTGAAACATACTGTCGTCAAGCAGAACTATGGGTTCAAGATGATTCAGAAATACTTGATTACGACACAGAGGATGAACAAGTAGAGTGGTTAATGAGAGAGATACAGAGATGTAAGGATAACACCCTTTACTTCTGTAATAAATACGGATATATCAAGGAAGATAGATCTGAGAATGGTATGCTAGCGTATCAAGCCTGGGATGCTCAGAAAGTACTTCTCTTCCTATTCGACTGTGGATATTCACTTATGATTGGTAAGGCCCGACAGATTGGTTTTACCACTACCATGTGTCTAGCAGGTATGAAGCGAGTAAACTTCAATAAGTCCTACTTCATTAAGTTTGTTACTCACTCTAAAGACAAGGGTATAGAGATATTTAGGGATAAGGTTAAGTGGACATACACTAAGCTACCAGATGTAATAGCTCAAGAGGTTAAGAACTGGACTGACCAAGTAATGTCATTCGATAAGAAAGGAGATAAAAAAGGTAGGGAGGATGGTGGTGCATCACGTTTCCAGGTAGATACTCCAGCTGTAGATGCTATCAATGGTGGTTCTCCATCAGCTGTGTTCATTGATGAGATTGGTTTATTTGAGATATTTGGTGAGATGATGCGTGAGGGTAGGCCTGCTTTATTTAAGTATAACCCAGACTCAGGTAAGATGACTATGCAGCAACAGTTCCTTGCATGGGGTACAGGTGGAGAGATGGATAAGGGAGGTTCTGTATTCGAGTCTGAATTTAAGATGTGTCTAAAACAATGGAAAGAAAAGAATTATGAATATGGTATTATACCTCTATTCTTTAATGCTTACGCAAGGCGAGGCGTTACTGATGCTCACATTAATAATGAGAGAAAAGCTTATTTGGCACTAGAAGGAACGAAGAAAGGAGAAATAGCTAAGGTTCAGTTCCATCAGCATTATCCTATCACTATTGATGATATGTTCTTGCGTAAATCACGCACTTTAGTGCCTATTCACACGTGTAATCAGCGATTAAATGAGATTTATGGACATGATAAGCCACTAGACTATGGTTATTTTGAGCCTATAATGGATATGACACGCCCTACGCCAGATTTGATTACTGAATATAAGATTGTAGGAGCTAAATGGGTGTCCACAGGGTCTAGAGAAGATGTATCTACCTCAGCTGTAGTCATTCATCATCCAGAGCCAGGGGAGAAATGGAAGAATAGGTGGTATCAAGGTACTGACCCCATCAACTCAGAGACAGGACACTCCATGATGTGTAGTGCTATATGGGATTCTTTGACTAATTCTGTATCATCTGTGGTATTCCATAGGGATAGAAAGTTCAAACAGACGTATCTACAGGTGTTATTGCAGAGTTTGTACTACGATCAGATAGGAAGAGGTGGTGTTAAGGAGCTTGTGGAGAATAACATTGGTGATATGCACGTGGATTTCCAGGAGATACATGGATTTAAGAGTAAGTTTACTGCTAACGCACAGTTGCCAGAGTATTTTCAGATGCATGGAGGTAAATGGTTTGGCATATCGAATAAGGCTAACACAGCACCACGTATTATAGCTAAATTAGAGGAGCTTTTAGAGGCATATATGTACAATATAGATATACCATGGTTCTGGGAGCAGCTAAAGACGTTTGTAGAGAAGGATTTAAAGAGTCAGAATAGTCATAGGCAGACAAGGTATCAGGCAGCTGACCCTAGATATGATTATGATGACAGCATCTTTGCTATAACCTTCGCTTATATCAATAGTATAGCTCACGCTAGGTACGAGCCAGAGAATATAAAGACAGAGGGTGGAGTAGCTAATGTAGAGATACGGTATATTCAAAACAAAGAGACGAATTATAGAATGAAGAAGGCAAGAGTTGATAAGACAACAGGTAAGGTATTAAAAATATTAGATTAGAATTTATAGTATATTTGTAGAAATTTTAAAATCAAAATAATATGAGCCAATTAGATGTAAACATAATCGCTCCTTTAGGGTACGCAGGACCTAACCTAGTAGGTGACAATAACTTTGTACAAGTAGTAGATGTGAATGGAGATACTGTATTAAAAATTCCTGGCATTACAAGTAATAATATTGCTATTGGGTTAAATACAATTCCTTCTGCAACAGGTCAAGGAAACACCGTTGTTGGTGATTCTTCTATGACTTTAGCTACGACTGGACAGGATAATACAGCTTTTGGAGCAGGTTCTTTAGGTGGTTTAACTACTGGAATAGAAAATGTTGCTATTGGCTCTCAATCTGGTCAAAACATAGTTTCAAGCAGCGAAAATACACTTGTTGGTTTTCAAGCGGGATTTGGTGATTTTGCGTTAGGACTTGGAAGTAATAATACTTTTGTAGGTAATAGAACAGGATATAACTCATCTGGAAATGGAAATGTTTTTATAGGATGGACTACAGCCCTTAATGCTACTACTGGAAACAATAATATAGTTATTGGTTCTGGAGCTGATAAAGCTACACCAACATCAAGCAATTCTATAACACTAGGTAATTCTAGTATATCAGTATTACGATGTCAAGTAACATCAATAACTTCTTTATCAGATGCTAGAGACAAAACAAATGTCGAAGAATCAGATTATGGAATTGACTTTGTAAACTCTTTGAAGCCTGTTAAGTTTGAGTGGGATACTAGAGATGGAGCTAAAAAAGGAGTTAAGGATTTAGGATTTATTGCTCAAGACTTAAAAGAGTTAGATGATGAGCATCTTAATCTAGTATATGATGAGAACCCAGATAAACTTGAGGCTACTTACGGAAGATTAATTCCTGTACTTGTTAAAGCTATCCAAGATTTATCAAAAGAAATAGAAATTTTAAAATCAAAATAAGATGTCATACATTCAAAAATCATACATCCGACAGTTTGGCAATAAGCAAAACTTTATGGAGACTAATATTGTAGAGGATTTACAATATTTAATTAATGAATCTAATGCAGGTGGTAATCAACAAGTGATTGGTTCATCTATCTGGGCTAATGGATTTAGAGTAGTAGGTTGTATCGGAGAAGATATTACTTTACCAGAGAACTCTAACCTTGAATTTACAGGTCCTTTATCAATGTGTGTAGGTGCTACATTGACTATTCCTGTTGGAACAACTTTAACAATCGTATAAACTTAAAAAATAAATAATATGAGTCAAATAAATGTAAATGTAGTAGCACCTCTTGGTTATACAGGTCCTGATTTACCAGGGGATAGTAACTTTGTACAAGTGGTAGATGCCACTGGAGACACTGTATTTAAACTTTTTGGAACTAACAATGCAGCAATAGGAAAAGATGCTTTAAATTCAAACACAACAGGTCAAAGAAATATAGCGATAGGAACTTCAGCTTTAAGTTTAAATACTACTAATTCTAGTAATGTTGCTATTGGTCATCAAGCTATGAAAGATTCGGTTGGAAAAACACAATCGGTAGCTATTGGCGTTGATGCATTAAAAACAGGAGGAAGTGGAAATGTTGCAATAGGTTATCAGGCTTTATTTAACGGTACAGGAAGTTCAAATGTAGCCGTAGGTAAAGATGCTTTAGTGTTAAGTACAATAGCGGTTTCTAATACTGCTATTGGTTCTGAGGCTGGTAAATCTTTAACAGATGGAAGTGCAAATGTATTATTAGGGTATAATTCTGGTTCTGCTTTAACAACTGGAGGTTCAAATGTATTTATAGGAAATTTTGCAGCATCATTTAATTCTGGGGATATATTTACAGGAAGTAATAATATAGCAATAGGTAATTTAAGTGATCCATCTTCATTAACCGTAGATAATGAAATTACGCTTGGTAACTCATCTCATACTGTAATCAGAGCTGCTGTGACTACAATTACTTCTCTTTCAGATGCTAGAGATAAAAAAGATGTTAAAGAATTAGGAGCTGGTCTTGATTTTGTAAAAGGATTGAAACCAGTAGAATTTGTATGGGATGACAGAGACGAGAGCGGTAAACATGATGTTAAAGATTTCGGGTTCATAGCTCAAGATTTGAAGAAATCTCAAGAGGATGCAGAGTTAGCTGAAACATTGAAATTAGTTTACGAAGAGAATCCAGAGAAACTAGAAGCTAGTTATGGTAAATTAGTTCCAATTCTTGTTAAAGCAATTCAAGAGCTTACAGCAAAAGTTGAAGCGTTAGAAGCTAAGTAACTAAATATCTAATCTTATTTGATTATTCTTAACTAGGGTTTTATCGAACCCTAGTTTTTTATTTTCCCAAACTTTACCATACTTGTTATTAGTAACTTCAGTATATTCATCTAGTATATCCTCAAAGTATTTTCTTTCCTTCTTATTCATTACTTTATAAGATAAATATTTATACCTAGGGCTATCTTTAAACATTGGATTCTTTAAGTTATACCAATAGATATGATACTCTGTTTTATGTCTATCGTAATCAAATCTAGGTTTAACAAATGACTTTGTTATAAAGTGTGGTGTCTCGTTTTTTATTACTTGACTGAGTTTATTACTCGAATAAGCTGAAGTTGTACTCATCTACTCTACTATTTAATATTAGAGAAGATTCAGCATCTAAAAACTTAGTTTCTATTATCTCATAAGAATCATTCTCTTCGTTAATCCAGCAAAGATATGATTTTCCAATTTTTAAACTAGTGTTTTTCTCAATTATTTTTTTGTAGATACTCAATTGTAATGAGTAAGTGTTAAATTCACACTCTTGAAGATGATTCAATCCATTAATCATTTTATACTTACTCGTGGTCTTAATCTCTTTATTTGTCTTGTAATCCCATATCTGAAGTTCATCCTCAATAGTATTATAAAACAATTTATCAAGCATACCACATACACCCCAGGTGTCATCTCCTACAACAAGCTCTGCTCTTACCAAAGCCAGTATGTTCTTGTATTGTGAGTGAAAGTCCTGTAACATTTTGTATAGCTTATTTGTTACGATAGGATCTGGTTTATATCCTTTGCTTTGAAACATTAGCTCAGCGCATTTATGAAGCTCTGTACCTCTCACTTGAGATGTTATCCTCTTTTCATCCCACTCAGCTATTACATCATCTTTAGTTCTACCATCACGTTTAGCTACTAGGCTAGACATTATATCCGTTTCAAACTTCTTCTTATATCGGCCTATAAGTTCTGTTGTAGAGATACATCTTTTAAAGTTAAGGTAATACGAATGGTCCTCTTCATTAAAAACCACGTTGTTGAACTTGTTAAGCTCAGTTACTAATTGATACATATAAAATTTTTTGCTCCAAGACAGAGAATCGAACTCTGCGTTCTCCGACTTAAAAGGTCGGGCTTTACCACTAAGCTACTTGGCCATCAGGACACGCTTAACCTGCTGAGCTGCTAGCATTACACTCTTTAATGTTTCCATCAGCGTTTTTAGTAGTAAGGGCAAGACTCGAACTTGCTGCTGATTATAGTGCGTTTACCCTTCCGCCACCTTACTATTTAAAAGCACGCTCCTAAGCATTCTACTCCCAGCTACGAGGAATTGTATATAACTTAGCCCGATACTCACCGCTGTACAGGTACTTAGGTTTACGTGCTTTATGCAACTTTTCTCTTGACCTGTAAGAGTTGCCAACTTCACCTGACTTACGATCCAGGAGCGAGTGGTGCGGCCTGCAAGAAACCCTACACGTTATAACCGTTCGCTGAGCTACGATCCCTTGTACTTCGGGAACAATATTTAAAATCAAAGAACTCTAGTAAAAAAAAGAGAG
>Ga0315903_10008403_pt1 | contig 12697 bp, 8 predicted proteins | sample LakEriMetagenome_7_FD_203524 | JGI IMG/M metagenome (GOLD analysis project Ga0315903, IMG submission 203524) | Freshwater fungal communities from buoy surface, Lake Erie, Ohio, United States - Buoy 2 MA119 | ecosystem: Environmental > Aquatic > Freshwater > Lake | place: USA: Lake Erie, Ohio...
TGGGCATGATATTGTAATCGCTCTTTGATCGAACGATTAAGTGCTGGTCATCTATCTATTAGCATATTCGCCAATTTTCTTAACTTCCTTGAATGATTACACGATTGCTGATACTCATCGTGCTGGTTCCTGCCATGCTCCATGCTCAGACCTACGATCCTGCTCCGGAAAATATTGTAGCTCGTCAACGCTTTCAGGATAATAAATTTGGCTTGTTTGTACACTGGGGCGCCTCCAGCGTTTTAGGAGATGGGGAATGGGTGATGGAAGTAAAAGGGATACCTTTTACAGATTATAAAAAACTGGGAAAAGTATTTAATCCTCAGGATTTCGACGCGGCAAAATGGGTAACTATGGCAAAGAATGCCGGTATGAAATATATCGTTTTCATCACTAGGCATCATGATGGATTTTCAAATTGGGATACTAAATTTTCTGATTGGAAGATTACCAATACCCCTTATAAAAAAGATGCTCTAAAAATGTTAGCGGATGAATGTCAAAAGCAAGGTATTCAATTAGGTTTGTATTATTCAACACTGGATTGGTCAAGAGGCGATTACCCCTATGAAACTGGACGTACAGGCCAAAAAGCAGGCAGAACTGCAAAGAGCAATTATGCTTCCTATTTACAGTTCATGAAGAATCAGTTGACGGAATTGCTTACCCATTATGGACCCATTTCCTGCATATGGTTAGATGGCCATTGGGATCAAACTAATCCGGAAGGCAATGCAGATCGTAGATCAAGAATTGATTGGAAGTATGATGAATTATATGGGCTCATTCATACACTACAACCTCAATGCATGATTGGGAATAATCATCATTTGGATCCTATTCCTGGGGAAGATTTTCAGATGTTTGAACAAGATTTGCCTGGTCAGAATCATTCAGGTTTATCTTATCAAAAAGCGTCTGAGCTACCGCTTGAATCTTGTATCACCATGAATGGTTCATGGGGATTTCGAATCACCGATAGAAAGTATAAAACGGTAAAAGAAGTAATCCATACATTAGCCGGTGCTGCAGGAAGAAATAGTAATCTGTTGCTGAATGTTGGACCCATGCCGAATGGTGAGATCCAGCAAGAATTTACGGATACATTAAAACAAGTAGGTGCATGGGTTAACAAATATGGCCAAAGTATTTATGGGACACGAGGCGGGCCGCTATCACCAGCAGATTGGGGTGTTACCACGCAGAAGGGAAATGAAGTGTATGTCCATGTTTTAAAACATAGCGATAACCTACAGATCACTATCCCCGGAAAATTTGATTTGAAATCAATACATGCGTTAAACGGCTCTCCTGTTACGATTATTCGATCAGACAAGAGCAGTATCACTATTGCTTTGGGAGGCATTATTGAACCTTTTGATCATGTAATCCAACTCACCACCAAAAAATAAATTTGTCATTTGATTGTCATAACTCATAAAGATTGATGGTTATGACAATTCTATGATAATGTTCAAGTCCATCTCGTACCAACTTTGCACAGCGCATGAAAAGGTTGGTAGTTTTCATTTTGTGGGTTTTTTCTTTAGCAGCAAATGCTCAGGATACTTCTCAAGTTTCTTTAGATGAAGTAGTGGTGACTGCCACTAGATCAGAAAGAAAATTATCAAATGTTGCTGTCCCTACAACACTCATTTCTCAAAAGCAGATAATTCAAAGCGGTTCGCTTCGCTTACAGGATATATTAAGTGAGCAAACGGGATTATTTATCACACAAGCTTTTGGAAAGGGTTTGCAGATGCAAGGATTATCTGCTGATTACACGCTAATCTTATTAAATGGAGAACCTTTTATTGGGAGGATGAGTGGCGTTTTGGACCTTTCCAGGATTGCTGTAGGGAACATACGTAAAATTGAGATTGTAAAAGGTCCATCATCTTCACTATATGGGTCCGAAGCATTGGCAGGAGTAGTAAATATTATTACAGATCAACCTACTGCTGATCGATTATCTGGTTCACTCCGTTATGGGCGTTTCAATACACTGGATGGAGCTCTACATGCTTCTGTAAAAAGAAATCGATTTTCAGCTTCTGCTTTTATAAATTCCAACAGCTCAGAGGGATATCGTTTGTTGCCTTTTTCTAATCTGAAAACTGTTGAACCCTTCTGGAGGGTTACCAATCAGCTTGACGTAGCGTACCAATTTTCTGCAAACACGAAATTATCTTTGATAGCTCGAAATAATTCAGAAGAAATCTCGAACACCATTGCTGTTCAAAATCTCGGACAGACTATACTCTCAAAGGGTAAAGAACGGAATCGTGATATCAATATCAATCCCGTTTTGTCTCATAAATGGAGTGAAAAAATCAAAACGCAACTAAGAGGATATGCATCTGTTTTCAGTTCATCTCAACAATTGAATGTAAAGGATATTATCAGTAATTACGACGATAAATTTCGTCAGCAATTTTATCGTATTGAAAATCAAACGGACATCTCAGCGAATGATAAATTAAATTTAAATTTTGGCGGTGGATATGTTCGTGAAATAGTGAATTCAAATAGGTATGATTCTTTATTAATCAACCGACATAACCATATTGGTTATGTGTTTGGTCAGGGGGAGTGGGCACCTACAGATAAATTAAATCTTATTGCTGGCCTGCGATATGATATGAACCAGAATTATGCGTCTGTATTCAGTCCAAAATTGGCATTGAAATACCAGCTGAATCAAAAACTATCGATCACCACTTCTGCCGGAAGAGGATTTAAGGCTCCAGATTTCAGACAATTGTATTTGAATTTCACCAATGTTGCAGCAGGAAGTTATGCTGTATTCGGATCTTTAACGGCTCAGAATGAAATAGATCGTTTAAGTGCTGATGGGCAAATTGAAAGTCTGACTCCATCATATTTTGAACTTGCTGATCTTAGTCCGGAAACATCTACTGGCATTAATGCTGGGCTTCAATACAAGGCTTCCGCATTGTTGTTGTTTAAGATGAATCTCTTTAGAAATGATATCAACAACCTAATACTTACAGATGTCATCGCCTATAAAAAAAATGGTGGACAAATCTTCAGCTATTTAAATATCAGTAGGGCATTCACACAAGGAGGCGAGGTTGAATTCAATTGGGTGAAAAATAAATGGCAGATTTCTGGTGGTTATCAATATTTGATAACAGCAGATAAAGATGTACTACAGCAGATTCGCGATGATAAGGTTTTTACCAGGGATTTGGCAAGTGGAGTTTCAAGAAAAATGGACCGTTCAGAATATGCAGGGTTACCACAACGTTCTACTCATATGGGTAATCTTAAAGTATTCAGAGAATGGGAAAATGGATGGTTCTTGACATTTAGAAACATATATAGATCACGATGGGGCAGCAATGATCTGGATGGGAATGGATTGATCAATCGTGAAGATGAATTTGCCAGAGGCTTTGTTCAGGTTAATGTTAGTGTAGGAAAAACGATTGGCAATGGTATTCGAGTTATGATTGGAGTGGATAATCTATTGAACTATAAAGATGAAATCAATCTGCCCACATTACCTGGTGCAAATGGGTATGCCAGTTTCACCTATAATTTTTTGAACAATAACAAACATAAATAAGGGAACATGAGAAAGAGAACAATTCGTACCGTATTCTTTGGACTTTTAGCTAGTACTTTTTTAATCACCTCTTGTGAAAAAAATGAGATTACCAAAACCCAGGCAGCAACGGTAACTACCGTCAGAGATCTTATTGCAGACACTATTGTTGGAATTTCAAGTATTGGACAGCCATATGGAGCGGGAAAATTCACATTATATAGTTTGCAAACGAATAAGGTGATCCCTAATTCAGATTCTGCCACTGCAAAGTGGGACCTGGGGTTTAGAGGTACAACCATTATAACCAATAGCGGTATCAGCGGTCCGGGAAATGGAGGAGCATTTGTTTATGTAGGCACCTTTGAAGAGTTGATACAAGTACCTACTGATTCTACGTTTAGAAGTGATCTTGCTGCCAATAATCTAGCTATTCCTGTGGGGAGCAATAGAGCCTGGTATGTTTATAATGCTCCTGCTAACCTAATCACGCCTATTCCCGGACGAGTATTGGTCATTCGAACTGCCAGTCAAAAATTCGCAAAAGTTGAGATCCTTAATTATTACAAAGGTGGTATTACCCCTGCAGCAACAGCAAGTGATAATGAGAAGATATTTAAGCAGCGGTACTATACATTCCGCTTTTTACTCCAGCCAGATGGGAGTAAAAAACTGAATTAGCCCCATGAAAACCGAAGGGAAGTCCAAAAGACTTCCCTTTTTCTTGATATAACGGCCTCTGTTCCGGCTCTAATCCGTAATTTTGCAGCCTTGCGAAATTGAGTATGGAATCCAGATATAAAGAATATGGACAACTGAATCTCCCCGCATTTGAGAAAGAAATGCTGGACCATTGGGAAACGATGGGTGCCTTCGAATCAAGCGTATCGCTGCGAGAAGGGGCTGATCCATTTGTGTTCTATGAGGGTCCTCCCAGTGCCAATGGTATGCCTGGGATACACCATGTCATTTCTCGTACGCTAAAAGATCTGGTATGTCGCTACAAGACCATGCAAGGATTTCAGGTAAAGCGAAAGGGGGGATGGGATACACATGGTTTGCCTATTGAACTGGGTGTTGAGAAAGAATTGGGTATCACCAAAGAGGATATTGGAAAAAAGATTTCGGTAGAAGAGTATAATAAAAAATGCCGGGAAGCGGTGTTGCGCTATAAGGATAAATGGGATGATCTCACTCGGAAAATGGGTTACTGGGTTGATCTTAATGATCCTTACATCACCTTCACCAACGAATATATAGAAACGCTTTGGTGGGCACTTCGCCAACTTTATGATAAGGGGTTACTATACCAAAGTGTTAGTATTCAACCGTATTCTCCTGCAGCTGGTACTGGATTGAGTTCTCACGAATTGAATCAACCCGGGACATATAAAGACGTAAAGGACACTAGTGTTACGGCATTGTTTGAAGTGAAGGAAACGGATCATCCTTTATATGTAAAACTGAAATCATTACCTGCTCATGGTACACTCAGTATCATGGCATGGACAACCACTCCTTGGACGCTACCATCAAATTTAGGTTTGGCGGTTGGTCCGAAAGTGAATTATGTGGCTATTCAAACATTTAATCCCTACACCGGTGTTCCATGTACGATCATAATGGCGGAAGCCCTTACTCTTAAATATCTTAAGGAAGAAGGTAAGGATGCCGATTTTACAGGATTTCAGACAGGTGATAAAATTATCCCATGGAAAGTGGTAGCCCATTTCAGTGGAGCTGAAATGGAGGGATTGCGGTATCATCAATTGCTCCCTTTTAAGGCCAACTCAATGGAAGCCATCCTTGAAATTACACCTGATGCCGATCCATTCAAGGTAGTTACTGGAGATTTTGTTACTACGGAAGATGGAACTGGTGTAGTTCACATGGCACCTGCATTTGGTGCGGATGATTTTAAAACAGGACAGAAATTTAAACTGGGTATTTTGACCCTTGTTGATCGTGAAGGCAAGTTTGTAGAAGGCACGGGTGAATTCAGCGGTAGATATGTGAAGCCCTACAAAGAAGAAAATGATTACGTGGATGTGAACGTTGATATCGCTGTAAAACTCAAACTGGCAAGCAGCGCATTTAAGGTAGAAAAATATGAACACAGTTATCCGCATTGCTGGAGAACGGATAAGCCTATTCTATATTATCCACTCGATGCCTGGTTCATTAGAACTACTGCATTAAAGGATAGAATGGTGGAATTGAACAAGACGATTAACTGGAAACCTAAATCAACAGGCGAAGGTCGCTTTGGTAATTGGCTGGAGAATATGGTGGACTGGAATCTTAGTCGTAGCCGATACTGGGGAACGCCATTGCCGATATGGAGAACTGAAGATAAGACGGAAGAAAAATGTATCGGTTCTATCGCTGAACTGAACGAAGAAATCAGAAAAGCCGCCGCTATTTTAGGCGGTGAGGTGAACAAAGCCTTTTTAGAGAATGGCATTCAAGATTTGCATAAGCCCTTCGTGGATGATATAGTACTCGTGTCTGCTTCTGGTCTGCCAATGAAGCGTGTTCCAGATCTGGTAGATGTTTGGTTTGATTCTGGCGCCATGCCTTATGCACAATGGCATTATCCATTTGCACATAAAGAGATGTTGGATCAGAAAAAAGCATTCCCTGCAGATTTTATTGCAGAAGGTGTTGACCAGACTCGAGGATGGTTCTATACGCTTCATGCATTGGGTGTATTGCTCTTTGATTCAGTTGCCTATAAAACTGTGGTATCCAACGGACTGGTTCTAGATAAGAATGGAAATAAAATGAGCAAACGTTTGGGTAATGTGGTTGATCCGTTTGCTACAATCGAACAGTTTGGTGCAGATGCTACCCGTTGGTATCTGATTACCAACGCGTCCCCATGGGATAATTTGAAATTTGATATGGAAGGTATCAAAGAAGTGCAGCGTAAATTCTTTGGTACACTCTATAATACCTATCAGTTCTTTGCCTTGTATGCCAATGTGGATGGTTTTGCTTTTAAAGAGGATTACATTCCGGTAGAGAAAAGACCTGAGATCGATCGATGGATCCTATCAACACTGAATACGTTGATCAAAACGGTTCAAGGGTATATGGATGATTATGAGCCCACCATGGCGGGTAGAGCAATAGATGATTTTGTAGATCAGCAGTTAAGTAACTGGTACGTTCGTCTTTGTCGTCGTCGTTTCTGGAAAGGTGAATACGAGGAAGATAAGATAAGTGCCTATCAGACGTTGTACGAATGTTTGGAGACCGTATGCCGATTAGTAGCTCCGATCTCTCCTTTTTTTGTAGATGCTCTCTTCTCCAACCTGAATGCTGTTACCGGAAAACATAAAGAGCGTTCGGTTCATCATGTATTATTCCCAACTGTACACCCGGCTGTGATCGATCCGAAACTTGAGGAGCGGATGCAGATGGCACAAGATGCATCTTCATTGGTGTTATCAATCCGTAAAAACCGATCTGTTAATATCAAGGTTCGTCAGCCTTTACAGAAAATGATGATCCCGGTTCTTGACCCAGCCATGAAGGAACAGTTAATGTTGGTGGAAGATTTGATTAAATCTGAGGTAAATGTAAAGGAAATTGAATATTTAGCGGCTGATAATCAATTTATTAAGAAAAAGATCAAACCTAATTTCGTTGCTCTTGGTAAAAAAATGGGTGCAAAAATGAAGGGAGTAACCGCATCTCTTGCTGCATTTACACAGGATGATATTCGGGCTATTGAAAAAGAGGGTAAGGCGATGTTAACTATTGATAACGAGCAAGTTGAGATTCTGGCTTCAGAAGTAGATATTCAAAGTGAGGATGTGCCGGGTTGGATGGTAGCCAGTAAAAATTCCTTGACTGTGGCTTTGGACATTACGATCAGTCCGGCCTTGGAACAAGAGGGGAATGCTCGAGAACTGATCAACCGCATCCAAAAGATCCGAAAAGATAGTGGTTTTGAGGTGACGGATAGGATTTTGGTTAAAATAGGACATGCTGATGTACTAATTCCAACAATTAGCGAATTTAATACATATATTTGCGCGGAAATTTTGGCAGACAAGCTGGAATTCGTACCGGAATTATCGGGTGGTGTCGAGATAGAAGTCAATGAAATTCCCTTACGGATTTTAGTTGAAAAAAAAGGGTAACATCCATATGGCAACTAAGCAAAGCGCTCGCAGCACCGTAAAGAAGGCAGCAAAGCCTGTATCAAAGGCGGCAAAGGCCCCCGCTAAAAAAGCTAGTCCTGCTCCTAAAAAAGCAGCGGCTAAACCTGCTCCTAAGGCAAAAAAAGCGGCTCCTGCTCCTAAAAAGGTAGTAGCTCCAACTAAAAAAGTTGCCCCAGTGAAGAAAGGCGCAGCTCCTGCAAAGAAGCCGGTAGTCCCCGCTAAAAAAGCTAGCCCTGCTCCTAAAAAAGCAGCGGCCAAACCTGCCCCTAAGGCAAAAAAAGTGGCTCCTGCCCCTAAAAAGACAGTAGCGCCAACTAAAAAAGCACCTGTTGTTGCAAAGAAAGTAGCAACCCCTACTAAGAAAGTGGCTGTTCCGGCCAAAAAACCTGTACCTGCGCCGGTTAAAAAAGCTGCACCCGTATCGAAAGCTCCGGCTGTAAAAAATGCTCCTACTCCTAAGGCCGCGCCTTCAAAGGTTGCCCCAGCCAAAAATACTCCTTCCAAAGCAGCTCCTTCCAAAGCAGCTCCTTCCAAAGCCGCAGTTAAGCAAGCTCCGGTTAAAGCGAGTACTCCAGCTAAACCAACGGCAACATTAAAGCCACTTGTAAAACCAAAACCACAACCGAAACCGGTGACTCCTGTGCGAGATGAGTCTCCTTTTATAGTGGTCAAACAAAAGCCTAAGCCTGTAGAAAAACCCTCGAAGCCGGTACCAATGCCCAAAATAAATGCTACCACTTCCCGTAAATATGAACCTGATTTTACCCGTTCTATTTTAGATAATCCGTCACCAGTTAATGCAGGACCTACTATGAGATACAGTGATGCCGAGTTGCAAGAGTTCCGTGAATTGATCCAGAGAAAACTGGAAGCTGCCAAAAAAGAATTGACTTTCCTGAATGGAATCATTTCTCGCAAAGATGAGATGAGTGGTGATGATAGCGATAGTCGCTATATGACCATGGAAGATGGAAGTCTTTCAATGGAAAGAGAGCAGCTGAATCAGATGGCGAGTCGCCAGATTGATTTTATTGAAAAATTGGAAAAGGCTTTGGTGCGCATAGAAAATAAAACCTATGGTATCTGTCGCGAAACGGGTGTGCTTATCGATAAGGCACGTTTACGCGCTGTTCCGCACGCTACATTGAGCATGGACGCCAAGATGAAGCGGAACCGTAACAATACCAATAACTAATTAGCTAGCGAACTTCCTGAAGCTCTACCAGTTTTTTGTATATCCCATCTCGGGCTATGAGCTCGTCGTGCTTACCCCTTTCAGCTATTTGCCCTTTATCCAGAACAATGATCTCATCTGCGTATCTAACCGTTGATAACCGATGTGCGATTACCAAACTGGTTCTCTCTTCCATCAGGTGATTCAAGGCATCTTGAACCAGACGTTCACTTTCTGTATCCAATGATGAAGTAGCTTCATCTAGAATCAATATTGGCGGATTTTTAAATACCGCACGGGCAATCGTCAAGCGTTGCCGTTCACCTCCGGATAATCGTGATCCACGGTCTCCGATGTTCGCATCAAACCCTTCTGATTTTTGCGAAATAAACGAGTAGGCGTTAGCTACTCTAGCAGCTGATTCTACTTTACCCATATCAACCTCATCCATTCCTAATGCAATATTATGAGCGATGCTATCATTAAAGAGAATAGGTTCTTGGGTTACTATGCCCATTAAATTCCGAATGTCCTTTATTTTATAATCCTTGATATTCACTCCATCGATCAGCACTTCACCATCGGATACATCATGGAATCTAGGTACCATATCAGCTAGCGTTGATTTACCAGATCCGCTTGATCCAACCAGTGCTACTGTTGTCCCTTTCTTAATAGTGAAGTTGATATGTTGCAATACCTGTTTATCCCCGTAGGAGAACGATACATTTCTGAATTCAATTTCTTTTTCAAATGACTGGATCGTTTTGGCATCTGGCTTTTCTGTAACCGTCTCCTGAACGTGAATCAATGCCTGAATTCTTTCTATGCTCGCGGCCCCTCTTCTGATATTATAAGAAGCAGAACTGAATGATTTTAATGGATTGATGATCTGTGTAAAAATCGCGATGAAGGTTAAAAAATCTGGTCCGCTCAAGGAAAAATCATTTGTCAATACTAAGCGTCCACCATAAAATAATACAACACAAACCGCAATGATCCCAAGGGTTTCAGACGTTGGAGACGCAAGATCCCTTCTTCTGTTGGCTCTGTTTTTTATGTTGAGTAATGACTGATTTTCCTGTACAAATCGATCTAATCGATGTCCTTCTGCATTAAATGCTTTGACAACGCGCATCCCACTCAACGTCTCTTCGATAGTAGTAAGAATATCGCCTAATTTCTCCTGTACAGCAGTGGAAACTTTTTTAAGCGAACGACCAATTCTTCCAATTATCAAACCTGCAATGGGAAGGAACAGCAAAAGAAATAAAGATAATTCCGGGCTTAAATTCACCATGTAGATCAAAAAGAAGGTGATGGTGATCGGCTCACGAAAAAATGTTTCTAGAAAGCTGATGGTAGAATGCTCAACATCCTGAAGATCATTTGTCAATCGGCTCATGATATCTCCTTTCCGCTGCTCATTGAAATACCCAATTGGAAGTTGGAGAATTTTGCTGAACATGTCAGTACGCATATCATTCAAGATCCGGTTACGGATAGGGGCTAGGATATAAAGCCCTAAATAAAGAAACATGTTTTTAAGGATGATAGCCGTTACCACGATCAGGCAAAGAATGCCTAAAGCTTTAACTTTCCCTTCATCTGAGATCAATAATCCATTCAAGTAGCTATAGAGGTTTTCTGTAATATTCCCCAATTGAACACGGGATCCCAGCATTTGCTCGCCCCCTTTACCCGAAAAGATAAGTGTAAGGAAGGGCCCTAGTAAAGCCAGAGATATGAGGGAGAAGCCTGAGGCCAGTAAATTCAATATGAAATACAGGGATACCAACTTGGGATATCGACTAATATATCGGAAAATGATGCGTAAGCTTTTCATTGCCTCAAAAGTAGTTAATTTTACACCCTTTAAGATTCTTATATGCAGGAGGGAAAACGTCAGAAACAGGTTGCCGGGGTAATTCAGGAGGAGATGAACGATATATTCGTTCGTTTGGGATTGAATATGATCGATAAAGGAATGGTATCTATTTCACAGGTTAAGATCACTCCCGACCTGCTGGAAGCTCGAATTTATCTAAGCCTCTTTCAGGTAGGGGATAGAGAAAAAGCACTGAATATATTTGAGGAACGTAAATCTGAAATAAAGCGGGAGCTTTCCTCAAGGGTAAAACATCAACTGAGAAGAATTCCTGATCTGAAATTTTTTCATGATGATACTCTGGATCATGTATTTCGTATAGAAGAAATCTTCAAGAAACTACATGATGAAAAGGGAGATAATAACGCATCATCCTAATTTTTTCATATTGATATCAACATTTGCCTGGCGATATTTCAAAGCAAAAAAATCTACAAACGCGATAAATATTATCGCTTGGGTAAGTGTTACGGCTATTACTATAGGTACCGCTTCATTGATCATTATTTTGAGTGCTTTTAATGGTTTTGAATCATTGGTGCGTTCCCTCTATTCTTCTTTTTATCCGGATATACGTATCTCGCCTAAGTTGGGTAAAACCTTTATTCTTACAGCTGAGCAATACAAAAAAATCACTTCCATTAATGGAGTGAAAGCTGTTTCACTGGTCATTGAAGAAAAAGCCCTGCTTAAAAATGGTGAATTGCAGACAGTCGTGAGTATTAAAGGAGTTGATGATCAGTATCCGAAGGTTTCAGGAGTACCTTCTAATATGTTCAGAGGTAAATTTGATCTGGGAAATGCTGCATCTCCAAAGCTTGTTTTAGGTGTGGGTATTGAAAATGCAGTTGGTGTATTATCCGACAGAACGCTTGCGCCCCTTTCCATTTATTTACCAAAGAAAGGGGTTAATGATATGGTTGATCCACTAAACGGACTTGCTGTGGGTGAAGTAATGCCGGCAGGAAGTTTTGCTATCCAGCAAGAGTTCGATAACGGATATGCATTAACCAATCTGTCTTTTCTAAAAGAAAACATGGGGTATGGAGAAAACGAATTTTCTGCTGTCGAGATTCGTGTGTCCAATAATAATGCGCTGCTGGCGATTCAAGACGCCATAAAAAAACTTGTTGGAGAAGCGCTATTGGTGCAGAGTCGTGTGGAACAAAACAGATCATTATATACTACTATACGGGTGGAGAAATGGGTTATCTATGGTATTTTTTCCCTGATTTTATTAGTAGGGGCTTTTACCATGGTGGGTGCATTGACTATGTTGGTTTTGGAAAAAAAGCAAGACATCTATATTTTAAAAGCATTAGGTGCTGATCGCTCTTTGATACGCCGAATCTTCTTAGCAGAGGGAGTTTTACTTGCGGGCATAGGCGCCTTATCCGGTATAATGATTGCCCTGATTTTGTATTATCTCCAGATCAACTATAAATTGGTTCCCCTACAAGGTCAATCATTTTTGATCGATTATTACCCCGTTACATTAGTGGTGAGTGATTTTATACTGGTTTCCTTGACTGTTATCGGAATTGGTGCGTTGGCTTCATGGATACCTGCCTATCGCTCTGTTAACATTTCAGAATAGGTTTAATTTCTTTAGCTTTGCAGGCATCAAAGATGAAATTATTATGTCTGAAGAATTAAGCAATATCTCGCTTCACGCAGAAGAAAGTATGTCCAAGGCTATAGCACATCTAGAATCTGAATTGGTAAAAGTTAGGGCTGGTCGTGCCAATCCCAATATGTTCGACGGGTTGGTGGTTGATTATTATGGGACACCTACTCCTGTTAATCAAGTTGGAAATATCACCGTTACCGATGCCCGGACATTAGTAATACAACCCTGGGAAAAAAGTATGCTTCAACAGATCGAACGTTCG
>Ga0315903_10008404_pt1 | contig 12696 bp, 13 predicted proteins | sample LakEriMetagenome_7_FD_203524 | JGI IMG/M metagenome (GOLD analysis project Ga0315903, IMG submission 203524) | Freshwater fungal communities from buoy surface, Lake Erie, Ohio, United States - Buoy 2 MA119 | ecosystem: Environmental > Aquatic > Freshwater > Lake | place: USA: Lake Erie, Ohio...
ATACCGCCAGCCCGAGATGCACCCAGCGCCCGAACTCGTGGATCAACTGGTCAAACTTGATCGCGTCCACGCCCATGAGTTTTTTTGCAACCTGATACGGCGTACCGAAACCCGGCGCGATGAAGTCCGCCGCCAGCCCTTGGACGTGCATGCTCGATGACGCGCCGCCCACATTGCGATTCACTTCCGGGCAGCGATATCCGCTGGTGATGATCACCGGGCATCCGAGCGCGTATCGGACCAGTTCCAGCGTTGCGGCCAAACGCTTGAGGTTCTCGATCTCGACTGAGCCGGGTTCGTTCTCTATGCCGGCACGCGCCGCCCATTGCGAGGCGGTCATTTCCGCCAAACTGAAGTGCGTGGACAGGTTCACGGTATCACCCCAGCATTTTGGCGATCAGGCGGCATATCAGAATCGCGACCATCAGCATTGACCACTTCCACAGGTCCATAAAGCCTCCACATCCGATAGATGATGGCGGCAAATATCGCGATGGTCGCAAGCGCGTTCATTTCTTGGAAATCTCTCGCAGGTCGAATATCGCCGTCCGTAGCATGTCCTCGGCTTCCCTCATTCTCGGCGCATTCGGCGGGCGTTTGTCCTGATTCACCCAAGGGAAAAGGAACGTCTTGACCTTCCACCACACGCGATTGATCACAGGACAGACTTTCATTTGCGCAAGTCCTTGATGTTGTCGGACAGCGCGTTAAGAGCTTCGGCAAGCGAGGATTTCGCCTGAATGTCCGCGTCGTAGCGGGTGAGGATGAAGCGAGCGAGGTAGGCGATAGCACCAAGCAAGACAGCAGTCATGCCGGTGATACCGAACTCCTTCAATGCGTTGACGATTTCCATGATGTGCCTATCGCATGATTTCCAGCACGCGCACCGTGCTCTTGTTGGCCGTTCCGAACAGCACGGTTGCAAAGGTCGTATCCACACCCAAACGGATCGCTGTTGCAGCGTTGCCGCCAATGCGCAGTTTTGTCGTAGTTGCGCTTGCGGTGCCGGAAAGAAACTCCGCACTGAACGCCCGCAGGTAGGTAGTGGAAGCTGCCAGCAATTCCGATTCCGCATAGACGGCATCAGCCACCGCGTCCCGGTGAACCGCATATACCACTTGGGTGACCGAACCATTTGCCAGCGCGATCAGGTATTCCGCCCGCAACAGGTTCAGGGCCGACCGTGGCGTGATGGCAATGTCCAGATCAGTGATGGCGTTGCCTTCGGTGTTCTGCGGGATTGACGCATCAACCGGCGTTGTCGCAGAGCCGTAGGAGGTTGTCGAACCTGCAAAAGACTTGCGCCGGGTCTGAATCACTTGACCGGGCAGCGGGACATTTGCGCCATGATCCTGCACCAGACTCGGAGCGGTTATCCACGTTCCTGCCGTTGCCTGCGTGCTTTCGACATACCCGACCACCGCGATCGCCTGATTGCTGCGGCTGGTCGTGGAATACCAGACATGCGCCGAATCGGCCGCACCCGCCCCGCCTTCTGCCGTAGTGCTGATGCTGTCGGTCGGCAATATCTCATAGATGTCCGTGCCGTTCCACGTGTTGATAATCGCAAGTTCAGGCGTGCCGCTGTTCTGCATCGCCACCACCCATATGCGCGAGGCAACGCCGTTCGTCGTGCCAAGCGTCGAGCCGCTGCTGGCGGTCACCGTCAGCGCGCTTGTGGTGTAGCTTGTGGTGCCATCCGGCCACCGGATCGGCTGTCCTGCGGCGAGCGTGACCGTCAACGCATTAGCCGCGACCGCTGCCGATACGTTGTAGTACGCATTGCCGATTTGCAGGTCGGTCAGTTCTTCGAGCACGCCCGCGCCAGCCGTGCGCCGTCCAATAATGCGATTGGTGGCCGAGGCGGACAGTGTACCGCCCGCGACCGGCAAGGTTGGAACGCTTGGGTTCGTGGCAGACAGCAAGCCATACGAAACCGCAGACAAACCGGCATCAAGCGCGCCGGAGTCCAGCACAACCGTCACGGTCGTGACCGCAGCAAAAGCGGATACCGAGATGCGCCCGTATACCGTGCCAGCCGTCACCGTCGCCTTGATCCTGCGCCCGACTTGGAAGATGGAGGTCTGATCGCCCACCAGGCTGAATTGGGTGGCGTTGATGTACGTCGGCGCCGGACCTGCTACCCATTGGTCGATTGTCACGCTGGTGTCGTTGATGCCCCGAAGGTTGTCCACGCTCCACACAGGCGAGGTCGGCGGGTCGGTGTCCGTTGATGGAGCAAGTACGACTTTGTACGACTGCCCGGCGGTAAACCATATTTCCGTTGTCGGTTGGCCCAGGCTGTTCAGCAGCAGCGGGTTCGTGTTGGCGACCAAGCCGGTGCTATCGGTGTACGTGTTCTGCTTGGTGTTGACCGAGCCAGCGACGTAGAAAAACAGCTTGTACCCGACTGCCGGGGTTCCTGCGGCAAGTTCGATCTGCGGTTTCGGGCCGAATGGGGAGCAATTGACTGAGGGCATGTTATGCTTTCGTGATGAACTTCGATCCGATCATGCTGGGCGGGTTTATAGCTGCCATCATCCTGGCCTGGTTATTTCGCACCTGATTTGCGCTTTTCGTCCGGTGCTGCGAGCAACGCAGCCAGCGCGGGCGAAAGCATTGGGGCGTCGGTTGCCTTGGGTGGCGCCAACGCGAGCGCTGACGGCACGTTTGCCGCCTGTCCTGCCTGAACCTTGATGTTTGCCGATTGCGCTACGTCCCGCGCAGCCGAGCCAACAACGCGTCCAATTGCCGGGCCAACAATAGGCATCTTCGTTCCGACGATTGCATCGAACGCGCGGCCCACCAGATTGGCGGCAGTCGGCGCGCTGTTTGAGTTGTTCACCGCAGAGCCTCGAGGCTGTACCTGCTCATAGCGTGCAACCCTGCTGATGGCTTGCAAGCGGTCAAGTTCCTGCGGCGAGAAGAACACCTTCAGTTTTTCATTGCCGAGAGAGCGAAGCGCATTGTTGAAACTGGACGAATTGAACGTCCCGGCGTCCTCGCTCACGCCGCCTTTCTGCTTGAGGTAGGCCACCAACTGGCCACGCATGGCCTGCCACGCCTCGTTGTCCGCGCCCAGTTCGTTCTTGAGCGTGGCCAGCTCGCGCACCTTGCCGCCGATGATGAACTTGTCAAAGAACTTGTCCGGTTCCATGCCATCCGCCACCGCCTTGAGCGCCGGGTTGGCTTCCTGCGCTGCCATGCGCCGGGCGTGTGCCGTGCGTGCCGCCTTGAAGGCTTCCAGCGCATCCGGCCCAAGGCCGTGCGTTTCCAGCAACGGCGCATCGTCCAAAGCTTTGCGAACGATGTTGATGGCTGTCCGTTCGTCGCCTCGGGTGGCTCCCTGCGCCATCTGGCCAAGGATTTTCACCATTTGCTCTTTGGTGTCCACGTTGAACGGAATCTTGCCCGTTGCTACGTCGTTCAGGATGCTTTGCGCTGCGGTCGGCAACGATCCGCCAGCCTGCGCTTCTGCCAGGGCAAGCCCCGCTTGTTGGGTAGCGGTTGCCGGATCAAGCGGCGCCGCCCTGCCCAACGAGTCACGCGCCTTGGCATACAGCGCCCCGACTTCCGCCCGGCGTGCTTCGTCGATCGCGCTGAGTGCCTGCACCGTCTTGCCGGAATTGACGTAGGCATCATCGACCACGTTCCCGCCCAATTCCTGCACGCCTCGAGCCAGCGCCTTGGCGTTGTCATTTTCCAATCGGGCAAGAGATTGCAGGTCGGCGTTCTTGCTACCCGCGCCAAGTTTTGCAAGGTTGCGCTGTTGCGTGATATCGATTGGCTCGAGCGACAACCCGGCACGGGATGGTGTAGCGTCTGCAAGCCGGTAATCCGCCAGCCTGCGCACCCTCGCCTCAGTCAGCGGGCCAATCTTCATCGCTTCCTGCACGTCATTGCGCAGCGAGTTTTTGACGTGCTGCGGCAATGCCTGCCAATCGACATCCGGGCCGAGAATGTTCTGGATGGTGGCGTCAATCTGGATGGTGCCTTGCTGCGGCATGCGCAAGTTGCGCACGGTATCCTTGACCGCATCAACCGCCCTGCCTGCCGTGTTTGCGGCCACACCCGCGCCCACACCGCCTACAACGCTGGCTGCGAATTGCGTGTACGGGTCGAATCCGGCTTCTCGAGTTGCGCCCCCGGCAGCACCCGCGCCAGCAGCCCCGGCCACTTGCGTTCCCGGATTGCTGACAAACTGCCGAATCAGTTCGCGCACGGTCGGCACCGCCTGCCCGATCACGCCCGCCGCCTTGGCTGCGCCCATCATCAGGCCGGAACCACCCATCACGCGCACCGCATCATTGGCAATGCGTTCTTTCGGCGTTTCCGGGTTTGGCAGTCCTGCCGCATCGGCGGCAGAATCAAACAATTGCCGCGCATTGGGGATCGGCGTATCACGAAGTCCTGCCGCTTGAAGTCCTGCACTCAACGGTAAGCGTAAAGGTTCGGCCAGCATGCCGATGGTATCGCCTGCGCTTTGCAGTGCGCCTCGAGCAGTCAGGCCCAACTGACGCGGCAACCCGTCCTTGCGCGGCTCTGGCGGCAGGCTGGGCACATAGGTCTTTGCTCGAGCCTCTTGCACCGCCTGGGCAAGCACCGCCGCCGATTGCGAATCGCCCGCCTTGTCTGCGTTGACAAGTGCCGCTTCAAGTTCTTGTAGGGTCGCCATCAGGGTTTCCGGGGGAGGTGTTTCTGCAATGCGGCATCAACCGCGCCGGGGTCAGCCGCTGCCGGCGCCTGGTCGGGCGTCGCCACTTGCAGGAAGTCCACGACCGGCGCCGCGTTCGGGTTCTGCTTGAGTCTGCTTAAGTTCGTGTTGTGCAAGCCGATCTTGTAGTTCGCGGTCTTCCGGATGGCCGTCAGGAAAGTTCGCAACTCGGGCACGGTCATTTCGCTGATGTCGCCAGCTTCCGCACGCCGCAAGATGCCGCGCTCCGCTTCCGTAATCTGCCCTTGACCCTTCATCTGGCCTGCGGCTGCAAGTTCCTGCCTTGCCAATCCCTGAATGGCGTTGCGCGTGTTTACCAGTTGCTCGGTTGCGTTCGCGCCATTGATGCCAAGGGTTTGCCCGATCTGCGCCAAGGTAACGCGGGCATTCGCGCCCGGTCCTGCAATGACGTTGCCCAAGCTGCGCTCGATCTGGCTGGCGTTGTTCAGGGTATTGACTGCCGCCCGCGCCTGGTCGAAATCGCTGATGATGTTTTTCCCAACACCCTCGCCCAATTGCGTCAGGAATGGCTTTTCTGCCGTGTTGACGCTGACGTTCGTATTGCTTGCGCCCGCGCGTGCTATGCCCGTTTTGGCCGCGATTAGCGGTTGATTTGGCGCATACACACCGCCCGCTCCGGGCAGCACTAAATCCTTGCCGGGATCAGCGCGGGAGAACGTTTGCGCGCCGACTGTCGGATTGGTAAAGCTGTTCTGGTCAATCATGCGCGTGACGCCGCCGTCCTGCACTTGCGTGAACTTCGGCGCATTGACTTCCAACCACTTATCCGCCCCGATGACGTTCTGCCGCTGCCATACCGGATCAAACTGCGCCGGCGCATTCTCGGCCCATTTCTGCCCCAGGCGTCGCCCTTCGGCAATGATGGTCTGATAGTTCTGCGGGCTGGCCGATGCGATCAGGTCGCGGCCCTGCTTTGCTCGCGCAGCCTCTACCTCGGTCGTGGTCTTGGCAATATCGCCCTTCGCTTTGTCGGCATCCAATCCGGCCTTCTCAACCGCCTGCGCCGCTTTCCATTGCCCGGCGCCAAGCAAGCGCTGCACAATAGCCGAGCGCTCCCCGCCCGCCTTGAATGCTTCCCGGGTGGCCAAATCATCGGCTTCGGCCTGCTGCGCCTGCTTCATTGCCATCGCCTGCATGTCCTGCTGCCCCATCAGCCCCTGCAACGCGAGCGACTTCTGCGCCGCTTCCAGAGGATCAGCCACTTTGAACTGTGCGGGCATCAAGCGCCCGATGATTGAGGTATCAATTGGCATGTCATCCCCACTCAGCGTAATCAGTGTCCATGCGGCCCCCACCATAGTTAGGGATGTTCAATCCGCCGCGCCCCCGGCTTTCGCGTTCGCGCATGATCCGGTCAAATACCTGGCTATTCTGGTATCCCTGAATCGCCGTCCCTACGCCACCAAACGCGCCCGCCATCGCATTGGCCTGCCCAACCCTGCCCGCTGCCGCTGCGTTCGCCCCGCTGCTGCTGGCGTCCATCATCTGGCCCGTGGCAAGGTTCCCGGCACCCGTCACCGCACCGGCTGCGTTCAGCCCGACGCCTTGTTGCCCGGTCAGGCGGTTGTAAACGTTGCTGTTCTGCTGCTGGAAGCGGTTGAAACTCTGATCCGCCTTGGTGCTGCCGTAGTCGTTGCCGAACCGGGTTAGAGCTTTCAGGGTCGCGCCGGAGTCATATCCGCCATTGGCGATCGCGCGCTCGTTGAGGCCGCGCCGCCCTTCGTCCAGGCCGAATTGCAAGCCTGACTGATACACCGGGTCGGCGTTCAGGTCGTTGGCCGAAAAGTTGCGCGTCAAACTCCCGTAGTCGGCTGCATTGGAGTCGTTCCCCGCCAAGGCGTTGGTCTGCTGCACTTCAGCGTAAGCCGCGCGCCGCTGCTCGGGAGGCACCTGATCCCATGACGAATATCCGCCCGCCGCCATGATCCGCTTGTAAACCGGGTTGTTTACGCCGTCGCCTTCGTTGAGCATACCCGAGCCGCCCGGCGTGCCACCCAACCCAAGCAAAGCCGCAAGGCGCCTGTTCGCAGCCGTTCCGGTGGCAAGGTACGGAGCCATCCGCGCTTCCGTCTCCACGCGGTTATTCAGCGCCACACCGGCGTTGTAGGTCTGCGAGTCTTGCAGCGCCCGAGCCGCGTCGCCTGCGGCATTACTGCCCATCATGCCGCCAAGGATTGAACCTCCGGCCTGTATTGCTGAACCAATCCACGGCATATCAAGCCCCTTTCAAAATCAACACTTCATCGACCTTTGCCGGGTCGGTTTCGTTCGTCGCATGGATGCAAAACCACACCGAATCACCAAGCGCAACAATGCGATGCTCTACGCCCGCCTTGATAGTGATGCAGGCATGCCCGACGTACATGGTTGACACGCCATTGCATTCGACTTCCACCGGCCCGCCAAACATGATCGAGAGGTGGTCGTACTTGTGCGCGTGCGTCTGCACCTCGTAGCCTTTGGCCAGGCGCTGCTCTTTGGCATATACGCCGTCCGAAAAGTGATGGATAACGTCGCTCATGCCGCCGTTCCGTCAGCTTTCACCCAGCCGGGTCCCACGTAGAAGATCGGGAGTCCCAACGTCGTGTCCATGTACATCCTGCCCACCCACAACAGCGAGGTCGGGCGTTGTGCCGTCGTGCCTGATTGCGTCATTGCCGCCAGCAGCGCAAACACTGACGAAAAGAACGGCTTCCATCCCGGCGTGGCGATTCCGTTCGCGTCAACGACCGCGCCTGCTGTTGGTTGTGAGATCAGCGGCATTTAGGTATCCGGGTTCAGGCAAGCAGAGACGAGCGTGATCTGCACCGGATCGGTAATCCTGATCTTCGGCACAAACACGCGAGGACTTCCAAGCCGGCGCCATTCAACGCGGGTCTTGTACTCACCCAACGCACCGAGGTCTTTCCACATGTCCGGCCCCCACGTCTGGCCGTTGTCGCGGCTGATGCTCAAGGCGATCTGCGGGTTCACGCCCTGCCCGCTGGTAAGGCCGACACCTACCTGTACGTCCAGGCGCAGGCAGTTGATGTCGAGGAACTGCCCATCCGGGCCGCGCACCGTCTCGCCAATCACCTCGCGCTCGATCGGATCGCCGTTGTCGGTGTAGGTGTCTGGACTCATGCGGTACAGCCTGCCCACGTCGTAATCCGCAACCACGATGGCCGACAGGAACGGGAAGGCAAACTCGCCCCTGTAGCGGGTCAGCCCGTAGCTTTTCAGCTTCGACCAGAAGCCCGTCGAGCCGTCGAACATCCACGTAAACCCGGCAGATGGAAAGCTGATCACGAACATCGCATGCCCGCCCAGCATGTAGCTGTAGGCGGTTGCATCTGCCGTGTTCGTGTAGTCGTTGATGATCGAATCCATGTCCGGCGTACTGATTTTCTGCGGGACATAGCCTTGAATGCGGGCGACGATCACTTGGCCCTGCGCGTTCTTCATCAAGGCGGCCATCGTGTTGTCGTACTTGGCAATTGACCATGTAGCCGCCAAACCCCATTCCGTCGCCGTGCCGGAGATGAGCGAGAACGGGAAATCCACGGCGCCGGACAAGCCCCAGTATTCAGTTGTGAACGTGCCAAGCAGTGCGAGCTGGCCGTTCGATGTCCAGACCGCTTGAATCGGATCCGGGTTTGTCTCGGCGCTGGCGAAGTTGAGCGCATCCCACGAAAGCCCGTTATCCACATCCGAACAGTAGAAACGGCCCGAGCCCTGAAAGTTACAGACAAAGCGTCGGCCAAGGTAAGTCACCGTTACCGGATTGGCAGGGAAATCCACATCCGTTACTTGAGCGAATACGTTTGTGCTGGTGTTGTAGATGTAGCCATACGTGCCGTCCACGATCATTACCTGCACGCCGTTGTCGCTCATCGAGACGCGCCCGGTGGTGGTTAGGAGCGTTCCCCGGTTCGTTGCGACTCCCGCATTGTTGACTTCCCACAGCACGCCGCGATGTACTACGTAGCAGACCGACAGCGACGGAAACTCCCTGCCGCCCCGGATCGGAGTCGCACCGAAGTCCACCAGCGGCGCGGACAATCCCGGCGTGCCGTATGCGACAAGCGCAGACTTCTCCCCTTGCGGACGCACCTCGGCGTACAGATTCGTCATCTGCTTGGCCGTCACAAACGGCGACTTCGCCGCCTGGCCGAGTCCGAACAGAGAAATCTGGCTCATCAATACCCTCGCTGCCAAGTGGCCGCGTTGCGGGTCACCAGCGCCGAGTCGTAGAACATGGTCGGGCTAGTGCGGTTTGACTTCTTGACTTGCGCATACGTTTCCCGCGCCATCTGCTGAACGTCTTGCGATGCGCTTTTTCCGAACAGAGGCGCAAGCCTCACGGCTAACCCGTACTCGAAAGCCTCTTCGTATCCTGGCGGAAACGCAATGTCGGTTGCAGCCGTCGCAGGGCCCACCAGCAATGTTTGATAGTTGAACGACATCGTAATCACAGCGGCGGGAACGGGCCACAAAACAACAATGCCGTTTGTAATGTCGTTGATGTAAAGGAACCGCTCAACAATCTGTTGTTGCTGAGACTTGAGGCTGATGGTGTTGTACTGTTCCTGCGTCATGCTCCACATCGGGAAATCAAGACCCTGATAGGTACAGAACGCGGGCGAAACAATCGACGCAGGACGCGAGGTAACCCACGTGCCCGTAGGGCCGATGGTGTACGTGGATTGACCCGCTACCGTGTTGAAGGTCTTGAAATTCGTGTTGTAAACCGCCAACGTATCGGCGTTCCACGAATCAATCAACCCGTTAAACTTTGCAAGGCAGTCGCTCGTTTCCAATGCCGTCAGCGTTTGATCCACGCCCACCGCGTTGGTGAGGTTCAATCCCCGGCGAATGATATCCAGTGCGGTAGTCACGCGAGTGCTTCGAGCAGCCGGGCAACGCCCCACCGCTTATCGAATTCGATGCCGCGCTCGTCACACAGCGCTTGCAGTTCTTCCTTGGACAAGTCCGAAACCGCGACGGGTTCTGCGAGTGCCGCCAGCCCGCCGTACTCCGCAGGCAGTGCGCGTTCCTGTTCCTCGTTCGCCACCACAACCGATTGGTGCGGTCCTGCGGTCATGACTTTTGGATACATGGCTACTCCTGTAAATGGGGCGGCACCTTGTGAGCGCCGCCCCGTTTTGCGTTACACCGTGTACAACTGGCAGACGCAACCAACCGCCGTGGTAAACGTGGTGGGAACAGTGATGGTCGCCGGAATGGTGCCGAACGTACCGGCCACGGTGGTGGTCAGCACGTTGACGCCGTTCGCGGTAACCAGCTTGTTGCTCGTAGCCGTGGTGCCGTTGGACTGAACACCGCAGAAGTAACGACCCGGAGCCAGCAGAACCGGCGACAAGAAGTCACGCGCCTGGAACGTGGAAGCGCCAGCAGACAGCGTACCGGCAACCGCCGAGTTCGCCACCAGTTGCCCGGTGGTGTTGTAGAGCGCAACCAGCATGTTGTCCGTGCCCACAACGGTGCCATTCAGGACCGAAAGGCCCTTCCAGACGTTCCAATGCGGGACGAATATTTCGCTAATGTTCATCGTTCCGGCCACATGAACCGACGAGGTTCCGGCAGCAGTCAGGGCGGCGGTTCCGAGACTGATGTTCGGCAGGATCGAAGGACCTTGCATCACAACCGGCGTTCCCTGTCCGGGGATTTGGAACGGGGCAATGTTGCCGCCCTGGTTGACGAACTGGATTTGCGACTGATCGCCGCCAACGGAATCCGCAAGGCCAGCCGTCGAAACGGCAGTAGCAAGACCTTGAGCGACAAGCGCCGCTTCGGTGTCGTTGGGCAACATGACAGTTGCGCCGGATGCAAAGCCCCCGTAGGGGCGAAGAAGAGTTACGGCCATGATGTCGGCTCCTTAAATGCTGTAAATCTTGGTCGCAAGTTCCGGGTAGGTCGCAGCCCATCCGAAAAGAACGTCCAAGCGGGTGATCGGCTTGTCGTTGATGCCGTCGTAGAAAGTCGTGACCTTGATCGTGAAGCCTTCGTAGGACTCCTGAGCAACATCAATCACGCCTTTGCCCGAGGTCGGCGCCCACAAGGGAGCCATCGCCAGGGTGAACGCATCGCGGTGGTATGCGACGTTGCACTGGTAGGCGGTCGAGGCGGCGCCGACGATCAAGAACGGCTGCGCGTTTTGCGGGCTGGTCGTGACGTTCTGGAACGCACCGGAAGTCACAATTGCCGGGCTGATCGGAAGGGAAGTCGCGCCCACCGCACAATCAGCAGTCACCACGAACTGCGCTGCCACGCCGGTCGATTGCCGCGATTGCGGGTTCACGGCAAAAACCGTATTTGCTCCACCAGAACCGGGGAAAGTAATCACGGTGCCCCGGGTGATCGTGCCGGTCAGGGCCGCGATGGTGATGCTTGAGCCGGTCTGGTTCGCGCCGCTGATGTTCACGCCAGCCACAGCCTGCGTACCGTTGGTATGCGTATCGACGTTCTGATCCATACCAGGCTTCAGGCCGAACGAGTCCTGCATGTAGCCGGTGCGGTACTGGCCGTTGATTTTCTCGCTCTGATTGAACAGGCCCGAGAAGCCAGCAACCAGCGAGCCGTTGAGGCCGGGTCCGGTGATGATGTTGCGGCGACCGTCACGAACCGGGGCGCCCATCTCATCCAGTCGGCGATTGGCGTCGGTCAGGATTTGCACGGCAGCGAGTTGGGTCGCTGGCAAAGCGCCGGTCGGGTTCAGCGCGTTGAAGGTGGAAAAGCGCGCCAAAGCCAAACCTTGACGGTCGATTTCGTTGCAGATCGGCGCGATGGCCGCAGCAACCTTGTCTTCCATCCTGGTCAACGAAAGCGTCTTTTCCAGCGAGGTAAACCCGAGATCGACACCGCCCTGCGAAAGGGTCAGCGGGACGCTGGTTTCGACGGTGGACTGAGGCACCGCGACAGCGCCAGCGCGATAGGTGTAACGCGGCGGGCGCTTGATGTTGATGGTCTGGCCGGGAGCATAGCCGCGAGCCATGTTGCCGGTGAATTCGTCCTCCCAATCACGGTTGACGTTCTTGGAAAAAGACAACATGTTTTCGAGAATCGGAAGGGCTGCCTTCGCGATAATCGAACAGGTAAGCAAAGTATTGGTCACAATCGCCTCGCAAGAGAATTAGAGAAAAGGTCGCTGTTCTTTTCTTCCGCTGCGAGGCGGGTTGCCGGGTTGCGTCCACCCGGCGAGGGTCCTCTACTGCTTACCGAATCCAGGCGCTGCTGTTCTGCCGGTACGCCTTGTATTCGGCTACGGACATCTTGGAAACGTCCTTGCCGCCACTACGCCCCGCGCTGACGGGGTTGATCGGTGCCGGAGCTTTTGATACTGCTTTGGCTGGCCTTTGCATCCGATCTTCCAACTTGCCGAGTTCCGCAATCTGCCGCACTGGCGACAAATCTGCGATGCGCTCGGCGTCCTCTGGATGGGTCGCAAGGTGATACAACAGTTGCGGCCCTACCTCAGACTCCACAATCAGCCGTTTCGTTCCGTCGCTGAAATGGCCCAAATCTTCCTGCACGAACGGTTCAACAACGTCGATGTAATCCTTCGCGTGCGCCTGGAACACGGCTTCCCGCTTCGTCCACGACTCCGCAACCTTTGCGTCTTCTTCCTGCTGCTTTGTCTGCCGTTGCTGCCATTCGCTTTCCTTGCGATCAGCCTCTCGAGACTCTGCTGCTGCCCTTCGTGCGGCATGGTCGGCCCGCGCTTCAAGGTATGCAACATCATCGGCAAAGTCTTCCCGCCTCGGTGCTTCTGCCGGTTTTGGCGCGCGTTCTGCTTCCAATGCCGCTACTCGTTCACGCAAGAGTTTTGCTTCCGCAGCCGCTTCAGCCGCGCGCCGGTTGGCGTTGGCGATGCGCCTTTGGTTCTTGCTTAACTCTTTCTTCTGCTGCTGCTCCGGCGTTTCTTCGACTACTTCGGGTTGTTCGCCCTCTGCAACCGCTTC
>Ga0315903_10008405_pt1 | contig 12696 bp, 10 predicted proteins | sample LakEriMetagenome_7_FD_203524 | JGI IMG/M metagenome (GOLD analysis project Ga0315903, IMG submission 203524) | Freshwater fungal communities from buoy surface, Lake Erie, Ohio, United States - Buoy 2 MA119 | ecosystem: Environmental > Aquatic > Freshwater > Lake | place: USA: Lake Erie, Ohio...
AGGCACGAGGTGGTCTATATCTAATGAGCTCGCTTTAGTCTGAACTTTATTGTCGTACGGACTTAACCAAGAACCACCAGTCAAGGTGCATTTCTTGCCAACTTTTGGCTTGACTGTTGCTTCTTCTATGAGGACTTCTGCCCTGGTATCGCAACCATCTCTGTCCTCATCTATCCAATGCTTAAATTGCGTTCTGGAGTACGTAACTTGAGAATCAGGAGCAACCAAGAGGGTCGAGCTTGCTTTGGCAATATCAAATTGCAGTAAGGTGCAGGTAATCGCTACAACAAGTGAGAGAGCACCAACTTCTCGTTTCCACTTCTTTGGTTCGGACACGTTCAAAGACTAGCTGCGCAGTCCGTCAAGGTGAAGGTCTTGTCTTGCCATGTTTTGGCTACTGCCCGTCTTTTTAGGTTCTACCTGCATATCTGACCTGACCTTTATCCAGAAATATGGTCGTTTAACCCCCGGGGGTCTCTTTTTGTTTTTTTCTCTTTGCCCATCCGCAATTACTGCACTCTGCGGTTGCATCATCTGGAATGCACCCTCCGACAACATATTTCTCAAAATCAAAATCTGGGCCAGGCATTCCATACACGATGCGCTTCAGCGTGCCTTCTCTCTTGCACTCTGGGCAAGCTTTGGGCAGTCGAGCCACTATTCCTCAACCCAGAAGTTTATAAGTGGCATTTCTTCAGGTGCGCTCGTCTCATCATCGCAAATTTCAACGCGTCATCTGTGTGATACCCAGAATATTGGAATGAAAAGTCTTTATGCCCGTCAACACCAGTGGCCTTCGCATAGAAAGTTACCGCTACCTGATTCATACCTCTGAATATAACTGGAGGTTCCGACACCGAAAAGCGGTAATGGATGGGTGGAGTTTGGTATGAGTTGCTTGTCCAAACCTGTCCAAAACTGCCCTATCCAATGTCAGTGGAGGGTGAAAGAATCCCTCTTAGATAGATGAACGAAAGGGAATTCACGCTCAAATGAACGCAGTAGTTGGGACTTGCAACTCAGTGAAAGGCTGGTTGGAAAAGTTACTGCGGATTTACAGTCCGCTCCCATTGGCCGCTCGGGCAACCCACCTAGGTCTATTTAACGGCGGCGTAAGCGTACATCAGTCCTTTTTTGAGGGGAAATCCGCTCGAATACCGAGCAAGAATTTTGGCTGGTATGAGTTTGGTATGAGTTCAAATTCGCTCATCTATCTGCGGCAGTACAACAAATCTAATCCCCAATTTTGCAATTCGCGGAGGCTTCGCACTCCCGAGGAGCAAAGTGCGCCTCAGAATAAGGAGCTAAAAAATGCTTGAAAAGAAGAAGTCTCGACGCTCAAATGGAGCTGGCTACACCTACCGCGTAGGCAACTCTTGGAAAACCGTCATTGAAGTTGGTGGGCAACGCATCACTGCAACAAATAAAAGCCAGCAAGAATCACGCCGACTAGCCCGCGAGAAAGCGCAGAAAGTAGTTGCGCTAAACAAAGGAACAACCCCGGGGGCACATAAAGTGCTCTTCTCAGACCACTTAACTCCTTGGTTAGAACATCAACACCGTAATCAGATTGCCTACTCCACTTATCGTAGGTACCGCGGCATTGCTAGACATTATGTAATTCCAGCTTTGGGAAATATTACGTTGCAGAAGCTAACCAAAAAGGACATCGCACAATTCATGAACTCTTTGGCTGCCAATAATGTTAAGCCACGTACCCGCAATCAAGCACTTGCGTTGATATCTGTCGCCCTAAAGGGCGCTATCGATGCTGGCTTAATTGATAACAACCCCGCAAACGGTGTGCCGAAGGCCGCTGAAGTTCGCAAGAGTATCAAGCCGCTAACTCAGGATGAAGTAACCCAATTACTTACAGCCACTGCTGGACAGTATCTCCACGCAAGACTTCATCTTTGCTTCATGGGACTACGTCAGGGAGAGGCGCTTGGACTTCGCTGGTGCAACGTGGACCTCGATAAGGGCGTTATCTTGCTTGAGGAGCAGGCACAGAGAATCGAAGGAAAAAGTGAATGGGTGAAGCTCAAGTCAAATATGTCCAATCGGCAGGTTTACCTCAGTGATTCCACAGTGGAGGCACTTAAGAAGCATCGTGCGATATTGGCCCAGATGCGGTTGGCTGCGGGGAGCTCTTGGCAGGACCACGACCTAGTGTTCCCAAACAAGACTGGTGGATTTCTCCAACAAAAGGTGGACTATGCGCGATGGAAAAAGGTTTTGCAGAAGTCTGGAATCCAGACTAGACGTTTGCATGATGCTCGGCACACGGCTGGAACATTGCTATATGCAAATGGTGAGGGCATTGAAACTATCCGAAGAGTACTAGGCCATTCCTCAGTAACTCTTACTTCAAGGACTTATGTTCATAGTGCAGAAGCTCCTTTACGTGCAGCTGCAGACACGATGAATAAGGTATTCAAAGGGAATGTTGTGGCCTAAGTTGATGTGTCGATTAGGGCGTGGATACGTTTGGGAGTTCGCGCCCACTTACTTCAATTTCTCAGCCAGCCACTCTTCCGTTAAAGACTCTGCTTGCTTGATAACAGTCTCTATTGCTTGCTTTGAGAAATCTGGTGGATATCCATATTTATCTAGTAAGTCTCGCACCATTACGCGAAGGGCTGCTTGAGTTGACTCTCTAACTGACCAGTCGACCTTTATGTTGTCTCTGACTTTTCGAGTCAGCTCTTGGGCAAGTCTTACTAAATCCTCGTGTTTCATATCCCGAACGGCGGCAGCATTAGATTCCAGTGCATCATAAAAAGCGACTTCATAATCGCTTAATCCGTCTGGATTACCAGCCTTTACTTGTGAATTTAATTTCTTGGCAAGCTCAATGAGCTCCTCAATTAGCTGTGCAGTTTCAATAGTTCTGTTGCGGTACTTGGCGAGCGCTTGCTCCAATAACTCTGAATAAAGAGAGTTCCTAACCACGTTTGTCTTGAATCGCGCCTTAATCTCACCCTTAAGCAGTCTACTTAAAGCTTCAACAGCCAAATTCTTCTCTTTCATGGCTCTTATCTCGCGCAAGAACTCCTCAGAAAGAAGTCCGATATTCGGTCTATCTAGACCCGCAACGCTAAAAACATCGATGATTCCCTCAGGGACAATTCCTTGCGACAAAGCCTGTCTAATTAAAGCTTCGCGTTCTGCATTCTTTATTCCTGTAGAGGTGTGCTCTCCTTTGGTGAGCATCACTCTGATTGCCTGGTAGAGAGCAACTTCCTCCCTATGGGGAACTGCAGCACTCTGGCTGTTTACCAACGCATAAGCCTTCGATAGCGCTGAAGATGCATCAGCAAATCGCCTCTTTCCATCTTCAAGACCTATAACGAAGTTCGCCACTTGTGGAATTACTGCATGTGGCCTCTCTTTAAACCCATCTATTGAACAACCATGTAATAAGTCACGAATAACGCCTAGCTTCTCAAAGAATACGCCGAGAGCTTCTTCGATGAATTCAACTGGTGGAGCTGCTTTTTTGCCTTTTGTATAAATAGCAAGTGCTTCTTTTAGTTCTGTAGCTATTCCGATGTAATCGACAACAAGTCCACCTGGCTTATCTTTGAAGACTCTATTTACGCGAGCAATGGCCTGCATGAGATTGTGGCCCTTCATCGGCTTATCTACATACATCGTGTGACAAGGTGGGGAGTCATAACCAGTAAGCCACATATCTCTCACAATGACAATCTTTAATTCGTCGTTAGCGTCCTTAAATCTACTTTCCAGCTCACGTTTCTGTGGCTCGGTGTAGGCATGGGGGCGAAGCTTTTCATTATCTGAAGCAGATGAATGAAAAACTATCTTGATGGCGCCTTTTCTATGGTCATCACTATGCCATTGCGGTCTCAACTTAATAATCTCGACATACAAGTCAACGCAGATATTTCTACTCATCGCAACAACCATTGCTTTACCGTTGGCAAGTTCGGGAGACTTACAACGGTCCTCGTAATGATTGACTATGTCTTTAGCAATTCTTTCTAACCTCGGCTTTGCACCCACTATCTGCTCAAGCTCAGCCCATCGCTTCTTCAAGCTAGCCTGTATTTGGTCCTCTTCGTCTTCGACTAAATCTTCTGCCAGTTCATCTAGTTCCTTCTTGGCTTTATCGGGCAATTCAAGGGCAACAAGACGGCTCTCGTAGTAAATCGGGACCGTTGCTCCATCCTGATTGGCCTGAGCCATGTCATAAACATCAATCTCATCGCCAAATACCAGACGTGTATCGCGGTCTTCTTGAGCTACAGGTGTTCCTGTAAAGGCAATAAAGGTTGCATTTGGAAGTGCATCCCTTAGGTGTTGGGCATAACCAACTTTGAACTTGTCATTCTTATCGATTCTTGCACTAAATCCATATTGTGAGCGATGAGCTTCATCAGTGAAGACAAAGACATTCCGTCTCTCAGTGAGTATTGGGAACTTCTCTTCTTCCCCTTCGGGTGCAAACTTTTGAATAGTTGTAAATATGACTCCGCCACCTGGACGTGAACCAATAAGTTCTCTTAGCTCTTCTCGTGAATTTGCCATATCTGGCACCTGTCGCATGAGAGCTTTGGCAGCCACAAAAGTGTCATGGAGTTGATGGTCCAGATTCTTGCGGTCAGTTACAACAATAATTGTTGGATTCTTAAGTTCTTTACTTCTTGCCAACATTCCAGCAAGAGTAGACATCTCAAAGCTCTTTCCAGCGCCTTGTGTATGCCACATAAGACCACCACGACCGTCACCATTCTCTGCGCTCGCCTTGAGTGCTCTCTTATAGGCTTTCTTAACTGCAAAGAACTGGTGGTAGGCAGGCAGCATCTTGAAAGGCTTTGTGCCTTCTACAAAAACTGTGAAGCTCTGAATCATGTCTAGAACATGGCGCTTATCAAATAAACCTTTTATAAGAGTTTCGGTTTGGCCAAACTCTCCATTTGGGTCTCGCGTTTCTCCATCAATAGAGCGCCATTTCAAGAATCGTTCCTTATCCGCAGTCAAGCTTCCCATTCGGGCATCAACACCATCTGCAATTGCCAAAATTGAGTTGTAATAGAAGAGACGAGAAATCTGTGCCTTGTAGGTTTGAAGCTGCTCGTAGGCTTCCCAGATATCCGTTTCCAAATTTGAAGGATTCTTTAGTTCAATAACTGCAATTGGTATTCCGTTTACGAATAGAACAATATCGGGTCTGCGTGTTCCAGCATCTGCATCTACCTGTACTGAATATTGATTAACCGCTAGCCAGTCATTGTTCTCAATATTCTCAAAGTCCATTAGCCACAGAAGTCTTGTGGTTTCTTCTCCCGAATCCTCGCGCACTTTTACTTGCACACCTTCTGTCATCCAGCGATGAATCTGCTGGTTTGCTTTTAATACATCAGTCTCCCCTGGAGATTCGAGCATCTGGCGTATTCTTCTAATTACAGCCTTTGGTGTTCCTGGATTTATACGGCTAATAGCATTTTCGAGGCGCTCTGCTAAAAGTACATCCTTGTGAGAAGAACGCTCGGGCATTGCACCATCGTGAGCAATCTCTGGACCCTTGACACAGTTCCAGTTGATGTCTTCTAGCCAAGTGAGGCATTGGAGTTCATAAGCATCTTCGTTGTAAGCGACCATTAAAATTCCCACGCATTCTTAGGAATTTCTAATTCGCCCGATATAAGTCGAGGAAGAAGTGAGTCTCTAATTTCTTTCAGCGCCAAATTCTCAAGTTGGTAGAGCTGCATCTGAGATTGAAATGCTCCTGCAATGTCATCGTATTTTGACATCAATTTCTCACCTGGTGAAACTACTAGATAGTTTTCCAAAGCACCCTTGCCCAAGTGAAGCACTGTGGTTCCATTTGTATAACCATCCGTATGGTTCTTAAACTCTGGTGTTAAAAAAAGTTGATAGAGGTAATTCTTGCTGAACTGGTTGCCAATTGTTCTGACGATACCAACGTCGAGTGATGCTACTAAGGTTGAAAACCTTGGGTCTTGAAAGACTATCGCAGGCTTACCAATGACATCAGCTGCTTGAGTCACGTCTGTAAAGGAAACTACCAACTCTCCAGGCTCTACAACTTGTTCAGGCTTGTACTGACCAGAAAATGGTTTAAGTCCATCAAACCTATATCCGCCGCCCCTTTTGAAAGATTTCAAAGTTACTAGTGCGGTTTTCGAAGGTTCTAGCTCTGAACTCTTGTAGCTCTTACCTTTGGTCACCTTAATGTGCTTTTCCAATTTTGATACAGACCAACCTTTAGGAATCAATCCAAGCTCTGATTCCTCCATTGAATCAGGGAATAGCGCCGCAGTCTCATCATCCATGCCTGCTGGCTTCTCTCCTGCCATCTTTGCCTTAACTGGTTCAAAATCTATGAACCAAGATTTAAATATTTCTTGAGCCATGTCCTCAAGAGAGCCGGCGATTGTTTTGTTTAAATTGATTTTTGCTTCGAGATTGTTCAGTATCTCGGCTATCCGCTGCTGCTGCTGCATGGAAGGTAAATTTGGTATCGGCAGTTTCTTGATATCGCCAACATTTAAGTGAAGGACAGTGCTTCCAGTCGACATATCTGTAAACCAACCCTGAACGGCGTCGCTTTGCAACAGGTAATTTAGGTAGTAAGAGTTTACGACGTCTGTCTTTGGCTTAATCAGTACTGTCCTCTGCCCCAGACAGTATTTAGGGCTTAGAGATTTCACTAAACCAACTCCACCTACTGGAGCCTCTCTCGCGAGGATTATGTCACCCTCTTCCACTTCACCTCTTCTACTCCAAAGCTTGTAAGTCTGCTCGTCAACGGGTTTGCAAGAGTTCACGTCTATTGTGTTGTTCGTCAAAGCTCTCGTCCCTACAGAAAATGCGTAAATTTCATTCTCGGTTTCGGGTGCAGTTTTGTGTTCACAATCAATAATTGTGGCTATTGAACCTAAAGTAAGGTCATTCGAGCTCATAACCCAAACCTTTTAGTTGCTTTGAGATTAAGGCTTCAAGCCTATGGGATTCTTTTAGTTGTTTTGAAAGTTGAGAAGTTAAAGTCTGTATACGAGAAGCAAAGTCTTCGTCGCTTTCAGATTTCACATCCTCTGTACCAATGTAGCGTCCCGGTGAGAGTGCGTCCTCATTTTTTGCGATTTCCTCACGAGTAACTGATTTACAGAATCCGTCGATGTCTTCATAATTGCCGTTACACCAATTATTGAAGGTGTCTGATATCTGAAGAATTTCATCAGAGCTAAATTCAATTTGGGTGCGGGAGATTGGAGTCCCAAGTTTGCGGGCATCAATAAGTAAAACTTGATTATCTCGCTTACTCTTCCATTTGGACTTATCTTTATTAAAAAACCAAAGCGAGCATGGAATTTGTGTGTTAAAAAATAGTTGCCCAGGCAGGTCAATGACGCATTCGATTACATCATCATCCAGAAATGCTTTTCTTATTGCATCGTCTCCACCTTGTGTAGAAGTCAGAGTTCCACGAGGCATCACTATTCCAGCCCTTCCCTTTGGGGAAAGGTGATGTACTGCGTGGCTCATCCATGCATAGTTAGCCGGACGCTCTCTAGGTACACCGTACTTCTTCCAGCGCACATCATTTAGTAATTGCTCTCTTGGATAACTGGCGTTATTTCCAAAGGGAGGGTTCATGAGAATGAAGTCAAAGCGCTTATCTGTATGCTGGTTTTCGGTGAAGGTGTCTCCATGAGTCTTACCAAGGTCAAAGTCAATTCCTCGAATTGCAAGATTCATTGCGCAAAGTCGACGAGTTGTGGGATTAGATTCCTGTCCGTAGATAGCGATGTCACCAAGCTTGCCTCCATGAGCTTCTAGGAATCGCTCACTTTGGACAAACATTCCACCAGAACCACAGCACGGGTCATACACGCGACCCGAAGTTGGCTGAAGAATTTCGACTAAAGTCTTTACGACGGAAGCAGCTGTATAGAACTGACCACCTAACTTACCTTCTGCAGAAGCGAACATTCCCAAGAAATATTCGTATACCTGACCGAGTACATCAGAGGCTTGATGTCTTCCATTGCCAAAGCTAATTGAACCAATTAAGTCAACTACAGCACCAAGGTCGGCAGCTGGAAGTCTTGCATCGGCATATCGCCGCTCTACTATGCCTTCTAGTTTCGGATTTTCTTTCTCGATTTCATATAACGCGTTATCGATGCGTGTTGCAATATCTGCTTGCTTGGAGTTTTGCTGAATGACTTCCCATCGAGATTCCTCAGGTACCCAAAAAACATTGACCTCTTTGTAGTAGTTTCGGTCATCTAGTGCGGCTTTGAGTCTCTTGGTATCAGGCTTGTATCTATCGCTCTTCGGGTCTGAGAAAGAAGCCTCTAACTCTTGGCGTCTCTCTTCAAAAGAGTCCGATACATACTTAAGAAAGACCAGCCCTAAAACAATGTGCTTGTATTCAGCAGCGTCTAGGTTCTTGCGAAGGATATTGGCGGTATCCCAGTACTTCTTAAGCTGCTCATTCGATAGCAACGCCAACCCCCCAAACCTAGATGCCGCAGACCTGAACGACTGCGGACTTATTCTCGCCTAGGGGGCTGACAATGGGAACTAGCCCAGGTGTGAATTGGACCGAATATGCCCAGTTCTTACTGGTTTTGCTGGTTTATCTGGCTGGCTTTGGCGTTTATCAATCGGGCTTTGGCCTCGATTAAATCCAATTCCTGCTTTGTCTTAAATTGCTTCGGGAACTGATAAGGCTTCCGACTTCCAGTACCTGCCTTCTTTGGTTTCTTTGGCTTGATATTGGAGATTGGGAACTGTTTTGGACTAAGCATTAGGTCTACTGCCTTTCTGTCTCAACTGATTTCTGTCAGAGAGACTTGGTTTCCATATGTTTTCGCCCTCAACATGTTCATCTGTAGCGTTTAAATGAATTTTCATGCATTTACTTATGCACTTTATGCGCTATGCATAATCAATTTCCGCTTTTTTGCCATGTGCAACTGTCGTACTATCTGATAGTAGTCATTGAACAACTATCACTCGACCATGAGTATTTAAATATTCCTTCACTTGCTGAGCTGTGAACCTTTTGTGTTTTCCAACAGAGATGCTGGCAAGGTGACCCCGTCTAACTAGAGAATAAATAGTGCTTCTAGATACATGTAGATAGTCGGCTACCTGATTTACTGTATAGAGGTTAGATAAGTCCATGTGCTGTTCTCCTTAACTTGCGTAATTGACTTGTACAAGAGTGACATAAAGGCTCTATTTGCACTGGCTAAACTCAAATGAGTTGCAACCTAGACAACCTCTACAACCTTTGCTTGGGCATTAACCGCGTAAATTTTCCCCATTTGGAGGTTGTAGAGGTTGTAGAGGTTGTAGAGGTTGTTATTTCGCTGGGTTATCTACCTCCTTCAGATATAACTGGCGACCACTCTTAACTACCCTGACAGCAATTCCATTCACCATGAACACTCTGTCTTTTTGGGTGTTTAGCCATCTACCTGCCTTTGTGGACTTCCCTTTATCTGATGGGGCATCCCAATAGGCTGCGGCCTCCAAGTCCTGAAAAGTTGAATACACCTGCGCGGGTCGAAGTGGCGCACCTTGATGTTGCGTCCACCAGGACTCAATGAGTTCTTGGGTGGGCTGCTCATCATTGTCCTGAGATTCCTTAAAAGAGCGTAGATTGCCCAAGAAACCAGGCACTTCCAGAAACTCCAGAATTCCACCCATTACCTCAGACCAACTTTCATAACTGGCTAGCGAACTGCCTGAATAAGTTGGCTTTCCAGCATTAGACCATGCGAGCAGGATGGTAAGAATCTTTTCAACGAAATGTTGGCGATTCTGACTAACCCAATTCAGCAGTTTTGGATGGCGAAAATTTGTCCGCTCAGTTGGGTCAGCTGCAAGAGGTACCAACCTAATGCGAACGATTCGTCGTGCAATTTGTATGTGAAACTGGGGATTGTTACCAGTAGCTGCCCAAATTGAACGATTACGCAACTTCACCATTTGGCTCGTTTGTAGAACTCTGTCGCTCCAGTTATCCGCGGTAAGTGCCATGGCTAATACATCCGAATTAATGTACCTGGGAAGGTTGTCGAAGAAGAACGGACCTCCCCCTGACATGAGGTGGGCAGTAATCTGTTTTCTCCTTTCATCTTCTGTAGAAGTCCAAGGCTTAACAGATATTTCTCGCCCGAGATACGGGATGAGCAGCGCTTTAGTCAACATTGTTGCTCCCGTACCTGCTGCAGGCTTATCCAGTAGATATAACGGAGTCTGTCCAGTTATTAGCTCGCGAACAAAAGGTAGTAACGCAAGTGATATCGCAGCTGCCTTAGATGCATCATCTTCAAATGGGAAATCAACAAGTACCTCCTCTTCAAACCACTTGAGTGCCTCTAGTGCATCTTCACGTGTGGCATTTCGATTGATTGAAAGAGTGCTACTTTTACCTGCTGCATAAAACAGACAAGATTCAGCGTCATAGCCAGGCTTATCTAGTAGATGTCCCTGACTTGTGAAAACTGGAATCGTGACAACTCCCTTAATGATGGGTAACGGTAATTGCGGACTTACCATCGCATCATTGACTACGCGTTCGCATGGGTTCACTGGACGTCCCCATCCATTATTTAATGAGGATAACCAGTCAACTTGACGGGCAAACTCGAAAGTTGCTCGTCTGGAATCAAGAACTTCAATGGAGCCATCACTTACGTTGATGCGTGCGACCTGATTCTCGAATGAAAATAGTCGTGGTGGGTTGTTATTGACATGTACTCCCGCCCAGAGAGATGCCGTTTTCTCGTGAAGTTGCTTTCCACTGAGAATAACGGTCCGTTTTCCTTTTGTGCCCAGCTCAATGGGCGAGTGAATGCCACCTTTGAAGACACATCCAGCGCAACGATTACCACCATCGATTTTTGCTAGACCCTCACATGTTCGTTCAGCTCTTTCAGGGTCCACTTGGTCGAATTTGGCATCAGTTTCCGCTTCGTCATAATCAGGGTGAGCGCTGCTCCAGTTATGAAATAGTTGTCGCCCGTTAGTAGCACGCGATAAGAGTGCTCCTACCGCAAACCATTCAGAGTAACTGGCTCTATCGCCTAACCTCATCGCCTCACGAAACCAATTACATCCTTGGAGTAACTCGACATCAATGTTGCCATCACTCTGGGTGTTGTTTATTTTGATGATGGAGTCGCGTCCCTTGGCAGAACTTCTGGTGGCACTAACAGCAAGTACTTCTTCCTGGGTATAGACACTCTCACCACTTCGGTCAGAGATAATCAAAACTAAACGCGGGTTGTTTGGGTCCTTTAAATTGTATGTTCCAGGGGCTCGGAAGACTCGTGCAATGTCTTGCGTAGCATCGAAGCTGTATTGCGGGAGGTCTCGTGCTACACCCTTATAGAAGTTAGCAACAAAGGATTGTGCCCACTTCCTTTCTGATTCATTATTTATATGTATATCTTTACTAAGGCGCCAGTAAGCGTGTAGCCCAGTGCCAGACTTAACGATGAAAGTTGGAGGCAGGGGGAGAGTCTCCAATGCACCGATTGCCTCATCGATAGTCTCTGGAAGGGCTTTGTTAGCCTTTTTTGAGTCCTTGATATCGATATCCATTCCGATGACAGAGAAGGCAAGGACATCCTCGCTCTTCCCTCGACCAATAAGTGGAGGAGATGCCATGCGAGAAAAGCCAATAACTGCGCCTTGTTCCTTATTAGCAACTCTTTCGATTGCGTCAATCACTGCACTTGAATCGCTCGCAGGAAAGAATTGCGAACCTCCACCCGCAACATTTTTGGTGGTTGAGTTAGTAATGGCTACGAAACCAGTTCCATCACCACAGATTGCGTCAACAAAGTTCCGCAAGGAGTCTGTGCTTTGCATTTCAGTCCTCCTCCCCAAATTCAGGTTCTAGAGAGGTCTCATTGCCCCGAGGGGGTACTTCAATTACCGCATCCTTATATTGGCGAGCCATAATTACTGCGGCATTCAGCAACTCCATGTAGTACCAGGCAGATATACAAATCCCTGGGTTTTTATTTTCTGCGTAACGCAGTCTTGCTTGAAGTAATTGGGTAGAGAGTTGATTGAGCTCTAAAAAGAAGCGCAATGGGATTTCAACAATTGCTTCGTGTGTGCGACAACTTGGTGAGCTGTAGTTCTCTGGCATTTCTACTTACCCCTCTTCAATCCCTTAGGTAGTTCGCCGGGGCGTTTGGAGAGGTCTGATAGGTACCAGGTTGGTATGCGGACTTGGCCTCCTACCATCACGGCTGGAATCTCCCCTCTTTGCACTTGGCGGTATACCGTCTTATTGCTTACAGATGCTCGCGTGGCAAACTCGCTCACGCTTACAAGGTCTTTATTCATAATGGTCTCCTGTATGGAGTATTGGGTCATTTACACCCACCCAAGGACTTTCCTTGGAGCGCGAAGTCTGTAAAAATCACATAAGACGTGTTTCATTTTGGGATAGGACCGCAAATGACATCCAGAAAAGACGCTCAAAAAGAGAGGTCTTCGGTAAATGCCGTGGCTCTTCAAAATCTTCGTGCAATACGGCGTCGAATAAACGATAACTACTGGAAAGAGGCTGCAGAGCGTCGCATCCGTAAAGACCAAAGGTCAAAAGCCCAGGCGACTAAGCCGAATGACTCTTACGAATCCACGAGTGACGCTTCGCAATATGAAACTGTT
>Ga0315903_10008412_pt1 | contig 12686 bp, 6 predicted proteins | sample LakEriMetagenome_7_FD_203524 | JGI IMG/M metagenome (GOLD analysis project Ga0315903, IMG submission 203524) | Freshwater fungal communities from buoy surface, Lake Erie, Ohio, United States - Buoy 2 MA119 | ecosystem: Environmental > Aquatic > Freshwater > Lake | place: USA: Lake Erie, Ohio...
TAGAATAATTGAACCGGTTGAGGATTGTATTTGATTCATCCTACCATTTAATATGGTAGATTTTGGTGAATCAAGAATATTATTCATTAGACCCGAAATTATAGTAGAATTGTGGGAACTTGCTGTGATTGATTGTAAACAACCACCAAGGATGCTAGAGTACTCACTATCTCTGACTAAATTACAATACCCATTTATTACAGTCGATAGTTTCGAATTTTGAACAATCGTACACTGACTACTCAAAATTGAATTTTGTTGACTGCTGCAAATATTGTTGAAATACCCACCAAGTATATTGGATGTCGTAGATTGATAGATATAATTACATACACCAGACACTATACTTGAGTTATCTGAATAACAATTTATTTTATTTGATCGACCACTCAAAATAATAGAATCACTCGTGCAAGTTATGTTATTTTGACATCCTGCTAATATACCATTCCTATAGCTAATAGAACTAACTACGTTGAAATCACCACCAATTATAGTTGAACTAGGACTACAGTTATTCAAAATAGACCCATAACCTCCCAATATCGAAGCGTTCTCCGACAAACCTATGTAGTTACAAGAACCGCCAAATATAGATGAGTTAAATGATGATGTTTTTATGGAAGAATATTTAGAACCAACTATTGTTGATTGAGATGTGTCAGGTAATATCGTTGATTTACCTACTAAAAAATTGTCGTATATACCATCAAATACAAAAAATTCAGAAGATGTCAGACCAAAACCAGATCCGAATGCTACTCGATTGTTAGGTATGACTACAGAAAATGTCGAATTAGCTATACCATTAGTGCTTTGTGATAATGATATTATCAGTCCTTCCAAATAGAGGAAGTTATTATCTACTTCCTCTATTTCTAATCTTCTTGTTACATTTTGTCGTAATACTAAACTCATTCTTGAATAATTATTTTTAGAAGGTCGCTCCTAAAAATCTATACCACTGATTAGTATAAACATATAGGTAAGGTGTCGATCCACTTAATCCTAACCTCGTCTCTCCGAACTGACCAGTTGCTCCGGAATAAGTTGGTACATTTGTAGAGGTTATAACCATACTACCAGTAGGACTACTTGTTAGGATGTAGGAAACATCGATTGTATTGAATAGACCAGTCATTGATGTTGTTCCTGCGATTACCGTAGTATTGATTGTCCAAATGGGATTGGTATAAGATATACTATCTACTCTGAAATCATTTGTGATATCACCCGACAATCTCAGAGTATTTTTTCTAATACCGTTGTTGGTCGATTGTATCGGATAGAAGAATTCATATCTATCTACCAAATCTTTGTCAAGGTTGTAGAAATAGAACGTCTGTGTAGCACCGACACTCATAGTCACGCCAGATAACTTTATAGAAACTTCACCTGGTTCACTAGGTATTGGAGGAATACCAGTTGAATAGTTTATCGAGTACCCTAGATCATCACCATAACTAGCTCTCATCTGTGAGTCATCTGTAGTAGTTCCTTTTTGGGCAAGTGTTGACCAAGATTGTGTCGAACTATCTGGAATGATACCATAGTTTGAAGTGGTTAATGAGATGTAACTAGAACCTTGGTAGTAAACTACATCGTTCACTGAATATGTGTAACTATCAGAATAATTACCATTCCACAAAATAGAACTTCCTTGTGGACCAGTCGTACCTTGAACACCCGTAGGTCCAGTTTGTAGATACATTACTTGTTGAATCTGTATCAAAGCAGAGGATATCGAAGGTCTATCGGGTGAATCTGTTGGAGCTGACAAAGCTACACCAGCTACCAATTTCATAGATGATTCGAATGAAGACCACAAAATTTCTATTTTATCTGTTGAAATAACATTAATCAACCAATTGAAATTATAAGAATGTGTGTAATCAGCATCTACCAAAACTTCTTTTCTTGTACTAGTAACATTCGTACCATTTTTCCTCAACCAAATATAAACGACTCTATCATTTGCTATTGTCGATTTTTGGAACGAACCAGTAAAATCGATGTTATAGGTACCAGCACTGTCAAAACTAACAGTACTACCCGATACCGAGATGCCATTAGAGTTTGTCACTACCTCAAATATAGCTTTATTACTATATGTTGTACCCGTGTTTGTTTGATTGGTCGCACTATAAGCAATCAAGTAAGCACCGTTTGCTCCACCCAGACCGGTTGGACCTAAAGGACCAGTAGGTCCGAATGTACCTTGTGGACCAGTAGGTCCTTGAGGACCAGTCAGACCACCACCAGTTAATATACGACCTGAAAATGTAGAACCAAAAGTAATTGTATAAGAGTTTGTAGAACCATACAAAATCGAATATGAACTTGAGTTAATTTTGTAACCTGTCTCATCAAGCGCTTGTACAATTGGATATCCACCAAATCCGTGTGTAACAGTTACCACACTAGCTGTCGAAAATACAGTTTCGATAGTGGTACTCGCATCAGCTCCTCTTGGACCGGTAAATCCTTGTGGACCAGTTATTCCTCGAGAACCGGTAGTTCCTTGTGGACCAGTGTTACCCTGTGGACCCGTTCTACCTTGAGATCCTGTATTTCCTTGGAAACCAGTTGGTCCTTGGAAACCAGTAACACCTTGAGGACCAGTAGATCCTGTTCTACCTTGAGATCCTGTATTTCCTTGGAAACCAGTCGGTCCTTGGAAACCAGTAACACCTTGTGGACCAGTAGATCCTGTTCTACCTTGTGATCCCGTGTTACCTTGGAATCCAGTCGGTCCTGTCCTACCTTGAAATCCTGTAGTTCCCTGTGGGCCAGTAGATCCTGTCCTACCTTGGAAACCAGTCGGTCCTTGTGAACCTGTCAGTCCGGTCACACCTTGAGAACCTGTCCTACCTTGGAAACCAGTCGGTCCTTGGAATCCGGTAACACCTTGTGGACCTTGAGTTCCTTGTGGTCCAGTCAATCCACCTCCTGTTAAAATTGAACCAGAGAACGACGTAGCAAATGTAATAGTGTATGAGTTTGTAGTACCATGTACTATTGAGTATGAACTAGAATTTATTTTCTGACCAGAACCATCTATCGCTTGTACTAATGGATATCCTCCAAAACTGTGAGTCACTGTGATGACACTGCTAGTTCCGAATGTTGTTACAAAAGTTGTACTAGCATCCGCACCTCTAGGACCAGTGACACCCTGCGCACCAGTTGAACCTTGAACTCCTGTCACACCCTGTGGACCAGTCACACCTTGATTACCAAGTGGGCCGGTTGCCCCAGTTCTACCTTGTGGACCGGTATTTCCTTGGAAACCAGTAGGTCCTTGGAAACCAGTAGGTCCTTGTGAACCTGTTCTACCTTGGAAACCAGTTGTACCTTGAGGTCCGGTGACACCTTGGTCACCTGTTGGTCCAGTACGGCCTTGGAAACCCTGTGGGCCAGTACGACCTTGAAATCCTTGAGGTCCAGTACGTCCTTGATGACCTTGTGGACCAGTAGGTCCTTGAATACCAGTTGGACCACTCACTCCTTGAAATCCTTGTGGACCTTGTGGACCAGTTAATCCACCACCAACTAGGACAGTTCCAGAAGCACTATCCGCAAAGTTAATTGTAAATGATTCTGTTGCATGACTTATTGTATAACTACTAGGTGACAATCGCAGACCAGTCTCATCCAAAACTTCTACAAAAGGAAACGCACCAAATGAGTGTGCGAAACTAACAGAAGTCGCACCTACAAATGATGAATTCACTATTGATGCGGCATCTTGTCCTTTAGGACCAGTTATACCTTGTGGACCAGTAGATCCCTGCACACCAGTAGGTCCTTGAACACCTGTAATGCCAATAGCACCAGTGGATCCTTGTGGACCACCACCAGATGTAATTATGGTACCACTACTACTAGCTGAAAAATATACACTGAGGCTATTAGTTGAGGAATGTATCACGTTTTCTGGTATGAACAAATTACCATTTGAATCCAATACTTGAACCGTTGGATAAAATCCGAAATTATGAGTAATTGTAGAAATTGTACTACCTGTAAATGAATCAGTCCTAGTTGTACCAATTCCTATTGCAACTCCTGCACCACTTCCACTTCCACCAACCGGAGCAAGTGTATAAGATACGAAGAATAATTTTTGAGAATCTTCACCAGTGAATGTGGTATCGGCTAAATATCCATTACCAGATAAACAAACAAGATTCATACTTGATGAGGTACCGTTGAATGATACGATTTTGAAATCTCCACTCGAATTGAGTCGACTGAGGGGATTTGTATTTGAAGGGTAATGTTCGGAGATGTGTAACACACTTTGACCAGAATTTCCATATTGATATAAATGGTCAAACCAGTTAGACCAATCCAATTGCATGTCGACGGTGTCTGTATAAGAAAAAACAAAACTATAGGTTAGTCCTGGTTGGATTAACTTTGTTTGTCCAGTATTTAGGAATTGACCACTACCGGGAGTTCCACTTGCTGAAAGACCGATACAATACCAATATGAACCATTCAACTGTAAAAGTGGTGTTGGTTCTTGTGATGGGTAAAGGGAATAATTTAAATAACATTCAGATAGAAGTGGAATTTCTGTTGCCCCGATGTTTCTCAATTCTCCCATCAATAACAATATTGGAGAGGAACCAACGAAGTATCTACTTACCTTCATAGTCAGGAAGGCACTCGGATCGTTTTTCTGTGCTATATTCAAAATCCCAGTATAACCAGAGCCATTGAAACTTTTGATTGTTCTATAAACATCAATCTCCTGTCCCGCATCATCAAATTGATTTACTCGCAAAGTTACGGTTTGACCCTCATAGGTTGAGTCTACACTATATTGAAATGAACTTCCAAAATTTTCTGGAGCACTGTTTCTTGTAACAATCAAACTACCTGAAGTACCGGAAGTGCCAGCAGGTCCTGTTGGTCCTTGAGCTCCGATAGCACCACCACCGGAAGAAGATGTGTTCGAAATTTTCGATATTCGAACCAAAGCAGAAACAGCAGTCGGCATGTTTTCTGGTAAAGAAGGATCCAAATCAGATAATTCTATAGTTGCCAATTGTAAAGAAGGGTCTTCTGAAGTCCATCTTATACGGAATTTAGTTACGGGTATGGAGGAGTAATCCGGTATAATCCAATTAAATACAAATGAATTGATCTCGGCTTTGGCAACACCTCTCAATTTGTATTGGTAGGATTTTAAAGATCCGTATTGTACCTGCCATTGTTGATTATTGAATGATTTTTCCAGCCAAACATAGACTGTATTCTCGGTTGGAATGGATGATTTTGAACCGAAACTACCAGAAAAATTAATTTCGTAATTTCCCTCACTAATAAGATTGATTTCTTCAGCACCATCAACATTAGGGTCAGTGCCACCAAATTCACCTACGGTGAATGGAACACCATAGTCATCACCCGTCATAGTATTGAACCTGACAATATTAGTTTGATTAGGTCCTAAACTCAATTGATTTTGTAAAGAATATGCCCAACCAGACGAAGCACTTCCACCTACGTTACCACCACCTTCACCAGGAGAAGCTAGTGTGTAGGAAACGAAATATAATTTGGGTACTGTTTGGTCAGGAGAAAATATATTGGATAAATAACCCTGACCCGATATACATTCCACGGTTAAAGAAAGATCACCATCGAAAGATACAATTCTAAAATCACCCCTTGTAATATTAGGAATTAATGGATTAGTATTTGATTCATTGTACTCATAGATGTGAAGTATAGATTTACCGGAATTACCATATAGGTGTAAATGATTAAACCAACCACCATAGTCATTGGAAGTCGCGTCAGTTTGAGAAAATTCAAATTTGTAAGTTTTACCCACAAAAATTTCATCATAAATTCCATTGTTGATAAACTCTCCACCTCCAGTCACGTGTCCTGGAATTGTTCCTGCAAAGTACCAGTATGAACCATTTTCTGTGACTAGTGGTGTTTTGAATTTATTAGCGGGTGGTGCTGCGTACTGGACTATAATCTCACTACCGTCACCAACAAATGAATCTCCAACCTGTGTATCCAATTCACCAATCAAGGATATAGTATCATTCAATTTTTGAATAGTATCCAAAATAAAAGTAGTGACTTGTCCACTATCGTTCTTATTGATTAAGCTTATAATTTGACTCTGATTGGAATTATGCAGACCTTCCAAAGTTTTGAACCAATCATATTTATCACTATACTCATTAAGGTTCATATTCACACTCACATAACTCTTTGTGGAAATCAAATAATTGATGTCGATAGATTCATCAAATGGATTACTAGAATCGATTTGTTTATTTGTGAGTACCGTAGATGACGAAATTATAGCATCTGGTACTATATCGACTACACTAAAAGAATATTGAGTTGAAGGATAGAAACTTTTGGCAGTCATACCTTGATGGTGGACAGCATTAACGAAGAAGTATGAGTTAGTTGGTCCTACAAAAGCCGTTGTTGGCCTAACTTTTTCTTTTACACTCAAAATCCTATATGTGAATGAATGTGATTCAGAAGCACCAATACTAGATATTCTCAAACCTTTATTTCTAATTGGTACTCCGCCCGTTGTAAATCTTCTCCAGAACTTCACAGCCTTTGTCTCATTCAGTGGAACGACTGTGGGATTTTGGGTCACATCATATCCTGGGAAGGCAAACTCTAATCTATTTCCCTGTCTTAATGGGGGATATATTCCATTTGGCTGACTTGATGTAGTTGGTCCGTACCATCTAGCCATGAAAATTCTTGCTGGTGGTTCTTTACCTATTTCAATTAAACTGTTCTCGAATGAGGCTCCAGCACCTACAAAACTAGAAGTAAAATTAATAACTTTAGCAAGTCCTCTTGGTGGATAATAAATACTGTCAGTTCCTGGAACTGCTGTTGGGATACCTCCCACCCAAGTATAAGACCAGGTCGAATATCCCCCATTAATCCAACCATTAGAAAGTGGAAAAATCCTTCCAGCATTTGTTTTAATTTTATCCCAAGTGTACCAAGGAGTCCCCCAAATGACATAAGGCAGTTCGGAAGGGTCTTGCATCAAATGTTGACTGAAAGGATCATAAGCAGACATTGTACCTTGTTCCAACCAAAATCCAGGTAATGTTGGATCAGGTATTGGAGATGACTCGTATAATGGACGGTCAGTATTGTATCCAGCCCAAGTCCTATAAACTAACGTGTCGGTAGTCGAAGTGGAGAGATCCAATAAATTCGAAACGTTTCCATCAAGTTGCTTGATTGTAAGACTGTTTGTCTGATCTTTTCTTAATGATATCAAATCTGTGCTTTGACTATCTTGAATAAATTCTACGGATGAAGTCATATTTATCAATTATTTTATTACTTATAGAGTATATATAAAATAATTATAAACGAATTTTGTAAAAATAGAATTAAGAATCCAAAAGTTTTGGATTAGATTTTACAACACAATAGCAAGTTTGTAAAGGATACCATCAATAGAAACCTCAACCCATTCGGTAGTGTTCATAGTTGCAACTCCAGAATTGGTTGATCCTAATTTCCAAGTCGTTGGTGTAGGATTCGAAACTGTTGTAGTCATCAATTGTGGTACATAAACTGTATCACTAGTAGTCAAAGTAAGTCCTTGACCACCAAGTATCACGGAATTGGAAACTGTAGAAGATATAGTGTTGAGATAACCACCAATTATAACCGACTTGTCACCATCTATGATTTGGTTACAACATCCCCCAACGGATACTGAATTATATGACGAACTAATTACGTTACAACGACCTGCAATAATAGATGTGCTATTATTATTATAACAGATGGTATTTCTGAAACCTCCAATAATCGAAGATTGGGTATTTGTACAAGTTATCAAATTACAAACACCACCGATCAAAGTCGAGTTTGAACTATTACAAGATACTGTACTCATAAAAGATGCGAAGGCGCCAGTAAATTGTATATCGTCCGATATAGTGACGCAATGACCACCGATGATGACTGAATCAGCAACCAACTGTGACATATGATTACAATAACCACCCATAATCAAAGAATTCCTAGTATATGATATTGTACTATCTTTTGTCGATATAATCGATACATTACAAGAGTTAGAAGAAACAACGTTGTTGAAACCTCCAATAATCGAAACACATTCTGATAGATCTGACACATTATTGGTTCCACCAAATATCAAAGACTGTGTAGAACTGGAAATTGTTAAACCCATACCTCCAACAATTACTGAATCTTTACTACAGATCAACAAATTATTTTTACCAGCGACAATACTAGATCTATCGCTATAAAAATTTATTCTATTATTGTATCCCCCTAAAATATCAGATTGACAAGTATAATAAAATACGGAGTTAATATAACCACCAACAATTACATTTTGACAAGAACCACAACAAACAGAATTACAACCACCTCCAACAATAGAAGAATCATGTGATTTTGTCATTATTTTATTGTTATATCCACCTACCACACTCGAACGACAAATGTCATTTGTACAATTCATTAGACCACCAACAATCGATGAATTGTAAGTAGAGGATGAAGAGTTTGACTCACCACCAACAATTGTTGATTTTGATGAATAACAACTTATAGTATTGCAACACCCACCAAGTATTGATGAAGAATCAGCGCAAAAACAAGCAATATTTAAACTACCCCCTATCAAACTGGATTTAGTCGAATACCTCGAAACTAAATTTTGTGAACCACCAAGAATCGATGAATTGGTGCTCATACAACAAACGAAGTTACAATCTCCACCAAAAATCGAATTATTAGTAGACGTATCGAATACACCACTATTCAAACTAGCAGCAATTATTGAATTGTTGGAACTAGTGGTAATAGTGTTACCATTACCATTTAATATGATACTATTACCAGAACTATTAGATATAGTATTCGAATAGCCACCCAAGATATTTGACTTTGATGAATCAGCAATAACACAATTGTATTCACCACCAATCACAGAAGAACCATTTGTCTCACAAATAAAATTTATTGTTCCACCAACGATAGAAGAATTATTAGAGGATTCAATACAGTTATAAGAACCATTTATGATGCCACTATTTTTAGCAGATGTAGTTGCTGTAATTGTGTTGTTACATCCACCAAAAATCACTGAATAATCACTCGAAACCAATCGTCCACACTTACTACCACCAACTACACCATTATAAGAATTACAAATAAAATTTGTTTCACCACCCAACATAGCACCATTAACAGAACTCACAAAGGTGTTACTTTGACCTACATTGAAATTTTTTGAAATTTCATCAAAAGTGAAATTAGAACTTCCAGTAGCTGATAAAGTTAAACCAGTACCGACGTATATGTAATTATCTGGTAGACTAGTACCACTGGATGTATTCGATAGACTTTGTAGATAAAGGAAATTTTCATCCATTTCCGCCACTGTTAATCTTCTTCCTATGTTTTGTCTTAATGTTAAACTGTAAGTGGACATATTTCTAAAGCTTTAGTTTTATTAGGTATATATAAAATCTTAAAACTTATAAAATGTTTTCGATATACTTATTATGAATCTATTTCATCAAGATTTTTCTATCAATCGGGCAGATCGGGAATCTATTAAAAACCAAAAATCTTGCACAATTTGGATGGTTGGACTCTCAGGATCTGGCAAATCAACTATAGCAAACTCGTTGGAAAAAAAATTGTTCTCACTGGGATATCACACCTTCATCCTCGATGGTGACAATACTAGATTGGGTTTGAATAAGAACCTTGGTTTTTCGGAGGATGACAGGATAGAAAATCTTCGAAGAGCTGCCGAGGTTTGTAAGCTGATGAACGATGCTGGTTTAATTGTTATAACTTCTTTTATATCCCCTTTCGAAAAAAATAGAACACTAGCTAGTTCAATCATCGGTGACAATTATATTGAAGTCTATATAGATGCCGATCTTGATGTATGTGAAAAAAGGGACCCCAAAGGATTGTACAAAAAAGCTAGAAATGGTGAAATTAAAGATTTCACAGGTATATCTTCACCCTTTGAAATACCTAATTCTATACACCTTCCCAATAATACTCCGGATCAAATTGAAAAAAATGTCGACTATCTATTGGGCTATCTCAAAAATCATAATTATATAAAATGAATGAAGTAAATAAATTTTCCGAAACAGAATCTCCCTTTAGGGGGGAAGGAAAACACGCAGTATTTGTTGGAAGATGGCAACCAATGCATAATGGTCACTTGTGGTTATTCAATCAGAAATTACAAAAAGGAATACCCTTATTAATTTTGATCAGAGATATAGAACCAGATGACAAGAACCCATTCACCACTGAAGAAACTCAAAAGCTGATACAGAAAGTATTCGAAGGTAAACCGGTCAAGACGATGATAATACCTGACATTGAATCAGTTAATTGGGGAAGGGGTGTTGGTTATGAAGTAAATGAATTTTATCCACCAGAGGATATCAAAATGATTTCAGCCACTTTTATTAGAAATTCAATTAAAGAAGGGAATGATGATTGGAAGCAATATGTTCCCGAAGTTATACACACTGATGTGTACCAATATCTAAATGAATTTTATGAACTCTGAAAAAAACAAAGAACAAGTATTTCAAATTAGATACAACACAACATCGACGGATGACAGTAATCGTTGGAGATTACTCTGTAATGGAAAAGAAATTCAAGTTTCTGACATTATAATTAATGCTGAAACAAAAACCACCAAAGATTTCATTGAGGGTGTTGGTGAAAAATGGCACATCACTTGCAAGGGTGTTTTAACACTTAAGGATAATGTAGCTTACATTGACTATAAAAGATCTGACAACTTTGTAGCTAGACACCTAGCTAAAACAATTACTTGGAGGATAGTAGGTACAATTGATACAATGGTATTGAGTGGATTGATTACTGGTGATTGGAAGATAGGGCTTGCAATCGGTGGTACTGAAGTTTTGACAAAGATGGTTTTATATTTTCTTCACGAAAGAATTTGGTGGAAATTTGGAAAACTTGGAAGATAAAAAAAAGAGTATCAAATGATACTCTTTTTTTGTAGGTCTTGCTTCCAAAATTCTGTATTATGCAACTTTTGTTTCCATTCTTTACCTATAATTTTCTCGGATTCGGTCGAAGCGGGTAAAAGTTTACCAACTTTTATTTCATGTAAATCCTCACCCCACCCATATCCAGCGTCATTCTCTCTGATGGATTGTTCAATATTTTCGAAATCGTGTTGATAATATTCTTCTCCAAGAAACTCATACAATTTTCTGAACATTTCATTTGGTTTAGAAGTCCAGTCTTCATACGAAAAAAAGAGGATTCTATCACCCAAACCTCTTTGTACAGTATCCAATAAAGATACATACGGTCTACCTAAAACTCCCTCATCAGATGTCCATACCGAAACACGACCATCTATTGTCTTCATCTTTGGATTAGAAAATTCACCATGAATTTCACCACTAGCTCTATTTTTCCTATAAAGTTTTTCAAAAGAAGCACATATTTCCTCAAGGTTTCTCACACAAGCAATAATTTTAGCTTTCTGGTTAGTAACTTTCTCAACAAATTCTATATGATTGGACCAACCTCTATTTTTGTCAAATATAATTTCCTTATCTGTATTATGATAAGTTTGCATGATACTCCTTATCACGCTCCATTTATCTTGTCCATCGGGATGTGCTGTATGTCCTTCTAATTTATTCCAATTATCTCTGACTTGTAATAAAAACTCCAATAATGAGGAAGTAGCAGTGGTTTGGAATTTTGGATTCTGTAACAAAATATTTGTCAGAAGTGTAGATCCACTTCTTGGTAATCCAGATATGAAATGAATTTTTCTCATAACATTTCCAAGCTTTTTATAATTTCATTCGAGTCAAACAGTTTCAATCTATCATATGGAAATTGGATTGGATTGCCACTGATGTCAAAGTCTTCTAAATATGAGGAGTGATAAGTATCGTATACTGGTTCAGCATTCGGTTTTAAATTTATGTGAAAGTTATATCCTAAAACATTCGGATCATTTCCGATCCAACATACTACGGATTTCAAACCAAAAGCAGCTGCTGCGTGTTGTGGAAATGAATCGATTAAAAGTCTTTTCTGTGAAAAATTGACAGCAGCAAGAGCTTCTCTTGTATCGAGTGTCAATTTATGACAATTTGGTAACAATTGCTGATTCTCATAACCTAAATGATAAATATGGTAATCATTTTTATAGTGTTCCACAACATCAATAGCATTGAGAGTAGGCATATCGCGATACCAAGAATAAGGTCTTCCATTTTGGGGAGATCCACCATTTGTCTGTAGTAAGAAAATAGGTTTGGAAACATTTTGATACATTTTGAGTTTCAAGTATTCTAACTCAAGAAGTGAGAAATACAATTGAGGGGCTGTGCCATCCCAAGTCACCCCACAGAGTTCACACCAAATTTTTATCAGATGATTTTTATTGAGAATATAATCTTCGGTGTGATAAGGTTCCAATCTATAAATTTTTGTATCATGTCCTTGTACATAATTTTTATAGAAATTAGCAACTTGGCCCATCGGATACATTTGCTCGATATTTGGATTATTGAACCAGACCTGTGGCCAGGCAGTCACTAAAATTATTTTTCTTTCTGGATCGGCAGTTTTCAATG
>Ga0315903_10008416_pt1 | contig 12683 bp, 4 predicted proteins | sample LakEriMetagenome_7_FD_203524 | JGI IMG/M metagenome (GOLD analysis project Ga0315903, IMG submission 203524) | Freshwater fungal communities from buoy surface, Lake Erie, Ohio, United States - Buoy 2 MA119 | ecosystem: Environmental > Aquatic > Freshwater > Lake | place: USA: Lake Erie, Ohio...
ACACTCGTGATCGTTCGGGTCGACCCTTGACCAAACTCCAAGCCGAGCCGAAACCCGCCTCCCGGCCCGAAGTTGCCAAAGCCTAGCCTGGCGCTCGCGTTCGGGTCGTAACCGCCAAAAGGAGGAATCGCGCTGCCCAGCCCATTTTGGGAGAAATGCAAATTCCCCCCGGGACTCATCCAACTGAAACCAAGCCCGAAGTTCTGGTAACTCGAGTAGCCGTAGCCAAGGAGTGGGGAACCAACCTGAACGAGTTGTGCTGGAGCGGCAGCGGGAATTGCAAGGCCGCTGATCAGGCAGGCCAAAGCCAACCATCCGGAATGCGGCCGCATCCGCAAGCCTCCCTGACCGTCCCGCCTGGAGCCGGACTGAAGTCGTCCGGATGCAGCCAATCCTGAATTGACGCCTGAGCATTTCCTGAACATGACCGGCCCCTCCTGATGAGCGATTCTAGCGATAGCCGGGAGCTCGAGGCAAATCCATTCCGGTTGCCGAGGCAGTTCGCTCGCGCGCGGGGAAAACGGAGACTCCCGGAAAACGGTGGACCGGGGAAAGCAGGGCCGGGGAGAGACCGTGTACCGGCGAAGAAGTCCCCGCAGGGGCGGCGGGCCGCGCAAAAAAAGGGGCAGCCGGTGGAGGCTGCCCCTTCGCTTGGACTTGTTTTGCTTTGACTGGTCCCTCAGGACCCGGATTGCCCACCGGAACCGGATTGCCGTCCGGAGCCCGCTTGGTCACCCAATGGTGCCACCGCTTACTCGCGGGGGCGGACAGCGCCAGTCAGACCGGTGTAATCCTTGCGGTCTTCCATGTGCCAGAGCGGTTGGCCCAGTTCGACTCGGCGACGCAGCACTTCGATCTTCTCTTCTGAACCCGCCGGGGCGTTGGTCGGAGTAAAGTCATCTCCGCCCTCGGGAAAGAAATCTTCGTCATGGCCATAGCGGAGAATGGCCTCGAACACGTTGCCGACCTTTTTCTTGTTACTCATTTGCTTCGTTTCCTGGAATCTGAGCGGGATTGGATTGGGTTGGGTTGGATATTGAAATTGCATCTGTCAGTTCGAGGAGAGCGGCCAATTTTTCCTGACTAACTCTCACTCGATCACTGGGGAGACGCAGTTTTTAAGCTACGTACTGTTTTTCATGCTACGTACTGTTTTTCATGCTACGTACTGTTTGCTACTCCAGCGGACGCCCCTGAAACCGAGTTCAGAGCCGAGTTGACCGCTTACGAGAGTTTACAAACCGTTCGGCTCCATCCATCTCCAAAGATTTCCACCCTGAAATCCCGAAGGAAAACGATTCCACTGAGGATCGCACTGCTTCCCTCCTCATGGTTCACCTGAGTTGTGAGCTCTTTAAATGTCGCCGCAATTTTGCCGGTCCCCGGAGCCCTCCTTCACGGGAGAGCAAGCGACCGTTCGCTTCAAAGCGGGATGTAAAAAGACACAACCACCGGCCATACCGTGGCAGGAATGCCAAAGCACACCGATCCAGGAAACCAAAGGAGCCCGATTGGCAACCTTCCGACCAATCGAGAGGCGGTCGAGTGAACGCGCCTGAAGAACCGGTTTACTCCTTTTGACCGGCTGGATCCGCAATGACCCGGGACCCTTAACAGCTGCTTCTGAAAAACGGCAAATGGCCAGCTGTGTTTTTGTGACTGCGTTCCGGAATTGCCGCTCCTGAAGCAGGTCGTTATTCCCTTAAACGACTGCAACATTATTGATAACCCCAAGCCAATGTCAACAAAATTTCAGGGCCAATTGGCAGCCTCTGTCCGGACGCGGGGAGCATTCCACCGCCTGCGACGACGAGGGAAAAGCGGTAAGATTTGCCGATGCGGTCAGGAATGGTGCACTCAACACCCTTGGCGGTTTACAAGGGAAGTGAAATCGATTCCGGCAAGGTGGCAGTTCGATCGGGTCAAGGCAGCTCTGAGACTGCGACAAAACGGCCCAGCGGCTGTGGGGCGGCCTGCGCTTGAAAGACACTTTCGGCCTCGCCCGTTGCGCTCCGAGCCTTTGTATTCAACTCTTCCCTTGCGAGTGAGTGACTCCCTTGCCCAGAAGCCGTTCCAGTTTGCCAGACGCCGAGGTGCATCGCGAACGGTCGCCGGACGCTGCCGGCTCCGGCCTCTCGGGAATCGTCGTGTCCGGGGCTCGGACCCATAACCTGAAAAATGTCTCGTTGACCCTGCCTCACGACCGGCTAACGGTCATCACCGGACCGAGCGGCTCGGGAAAATCATCTCTGGCACTCGACACGGTCTTTGCCGAAAGTCAGCGGCAGTACCTCGAGACCTTGTCGTTGTTTGCCCGTCAATTCGTGGAGCAACTCCCGCGCCCGGATGTCGACTCGATTGAAGGCTTGCTGCCGGCCTTGAGGGTCGACCAGCAGGCTTTGGTCAGCCAACCGCGGAGCACGGTTGGCACGCTGACTGAAATCCACGACTATCTGCGGATTTTGTATGCCCGGACCGGGGAAATGCGCTGTCCCGGCTGTGGCGATCCGATTCGCCAGCAGACTCCGGAGCAAATCGCGCGGTGGGTCCTTGAGTTAGCGGAGGGGACGAAGTTGATTCTGCTTGCCCCCCTGGTTCGCGGGCGGCGCGGCAAGCACGAGGAAATACTCGAGCGCGTGCGGTCTGAGCGGCTGGTGCGCGTGCGGGTCGACGGCCAGCTTTGTGACATCGACCAAGTCCCGGCTCTCAATCCCAAGCAACTGCACGACGTCGAAGCGGTCACCGATCGGCTCGTGGTGCGCCCCGGGATTGAATCGCGACTGACGGAATCACTCGACCTGGCTTTGCGACTCTCAGGCGGCACGGTGATCGTCAGTTGGCCGGGCGAGGATGCAAATGGAGTTTGGCAGGACCGACTCTTCAGTACCCGTAATGCCTGCGCCCGATGCGAACGGAGCTTCGCGGAACTGGAGCCGCGTTCGTTCAGTTTCAACAGCCCCTACGGCGCCTGCCCGACCTGCCAGGGAATGGGCCAGAGCGATCGCTTCGAGGCGGAACAGATTCTGGGCTTGCCCAGTCAGGGTCTGAATTCCGGTTTGGTACGGGTCTGGAAGGGTTGGAGCAAAACGGCTTTGGCGAAACAGCTCGAGCGATTGGGCCCGGTGCTGGCCGTTGCCAAGCTGACCACTGATACTCCTTTCGCCCAGTGGACAACTCGGCAGAGGGAGTTGGTCTGGGAGGGCTCAACCAAACCGGTTGCTTCGGGCCTGCGGGCCTTGCTTGAGTCGGATTTCGAGGAAACGGAACGAGCCGAGTATTACGACCAGTTGGCGGCGGCGAGAATTCGCGCGACTTGCGATACCTGCCGGGGGACGAGGCTCAATGAGTTGGCTCGGGCGGTCGTTTTGTCGGGAGTCTCGATTGATCAACTGAGCAGTTTCCCGCTCGAGGCAACGCGCCGCTGGTTTGCCGAACAGTTGCAAACTGACGCCGCCCGGGAGGCGATTGCCAAACCGGTGATTCGCGAAATCCGGAGTCGCCTGGAGTTTCTCTGTCGGGTCGGTTTGGGTTATTTGACGCTGGATCGTCCCGTGGAGACCTTGAGCGGTGGAGAGCATCAGCGTGTCCGACTGGCGAGCTGCATCGGAGCCGGGCTGACCAATGTCTGCTTTGTCCTCGATGAGCCTTCGATGGGATTGCACGCCAGGGATACGCAGCGGCTGGTGGAGCTCCTCGGAGAGTTGCGCGATTCAGGCAATACGATTCTGGTCGTGGAGCACGATGAGGCGATGATGCGCGCCGCCGATTGGCTGGTCGACATGGGCCCTGGTGCGGGCCGCTTTGGAGGGGAGGTCGTCGATCAGGGCGCGCCGCCGGAAGTGGCTGGTCGGGCGCTCGGAAGCACTGGACAGTATCTCGCTCGCCCGGAACGGGTCGATGCAGCGCGAGCCCGTCAAACACCCGGCGATAAAGTTCTCCGAGTGCGGGGAGCCACCGCCAACAATTTGCGGGAACTGGATGTTGATATTCCCCTGGGAGGCTTGATTGGCGTCTGTGGGGTGAGCGGCTCGGGCAAGAGCACGTTGGTACATGAAGTCCTCGTTCCGGCCGTGCGGCGACAATTGGGCTGGACCGTCTCCAGCGGAGGCAGCGTGGACTGCGTGGAAGGGCTCGAGTCGCTCCAACGTCTGGTGAATATTGACCAGCGACCGATTGGCCGCACGCCGCGGGGTTGCCCAGCAACTTATTGCGGATTTTTTGACGAGATTCGCAAGACGTTTGCGGCCACCAAGTTGGCCAAGCAACTGGGATACGGACCGCAACGTTTCAGTTTCAATTCGGCCGCGGGTTGGTGTCCGGATTGTCGCGGACACGGGTTGAAACGGGTCGAAATGAAGTTTCTGCCCGATCTGTTTGTCGACTGCGGAACGTGTCGGGGCGCTCGCTTCAATCAACAGACGCTGCAGGTTCGCTTTCGCGACCGCACGATTGCCGAAGTGCTGCAACTCAGCGTGGCAGAGGCTTGCGAAGAGTTTGCCGGACTGTCGCGAATCCACAGCGGCATCGAGGCATTGCGCGAGGTCGGGCTCGGTTACCTGCAACTGGGACAACCTTCCACCACGCTTTCGGGCGGGGAAGCCCAACGCGTCAAACTGGCGGCAGAACTGGTCACGCGGGAAGGCAACAACGCTTTGTATGTCCTCGATGAACCGACCACCGGTCTGCACTTTGAAGACGTGAAGCGGTTGCTCGCGGTGTTGCGGAGGTTGGTCGATTTGGGAAACACGGTTCTGGTCATTGAACATCACCTCGATGTCCTGGCAGCCGCCGATTGGCTGATTGAGTTGGGTCCCGAGGGGGGGGCCAGCGGCGGTAAAGTCGTCGCAGCCGGCACTCCCGAGCAATTGTCCGCCCGGAATGACTCGCCGACGGGGCGATTTCTGCGAGCGACCCTCGGCCTGTAGCTTGCCTTTGCTAAAATCAGGAGTGAGTCCGGGTTGACCGGACGACCGCTTCTTTGAGGTTCCCGTTTCCCTTCCGGCGAGTTCTGCCCAGTGCGTCGCATTTACCTGGATTACAACGCCACCACTCCGGTCGCGCCGAGTGTCGTCGAGGCAATGCAGCCTTTTTTCACGGTTCATTACGGGAATCCATCGAGCACTCACAGCATGGGGCGGGCGGCCAGTGAAGCGATCGCCGATGCCCGCTCGGCCGTCGCCCGGTTGCTCGGCTGCGATTCAGAGGAGATCGTTTTCACCAGCGGTGGAACGGAGAGCAACAACCTTGCCCTGAAGGGAGTCATGCTCAAATCGCCCCCCAGCGCCGGCGGGCATTTGGTCATTTCGGCAATTGAGCATCCGGCGACAACCAGCCCAGCCCGATTTCTGGAGCGGCTGGGCTACGAAGTCTCAGTCGTCCCTTGCGATGAGCAGGGGCTTGTCCATCCCGGTGAGGTGGAGAATGCGTTGCGACGCAACACTCGGCTGGTCAGCATCATGCATGCCAACAACGAGGTCGGGACAATTCAGCCGATTCGTGAGATCGCCGAAGTCTGTCACAGCCGCGGGGTCCTGCTTCACACCGATGCCTCGCAGTCGGTTGGCAAGATACCGACCTTGGTCCAGCAGTTGGACGTCGACCTGATGACGATTGCCGGACACAAGATGTACGGTCCCAAGGGTGTCGGGGCGTTATACGTACGGGAAGGACTGGACCTTGAGCCGGTGCTGCACGGTTCCGAGCATGAACATGGACTCCGCGCCGGGACGGAAAACACGCCTTACATTGTCGGCTTGGGTCAGGCCGCCATGCTGGTTGGCAAAGCCCTGGACGAGTCGGCTGAGCGACTGGCGTTCCTCCGCGATCGGCTGCAGAACCTGCTGGTCGCGGGAATACCGGGGTTGAGAGTCAATGGCTTGCAGGCGCCGCGGTTGCCGAACACTCTCAGCGTGACCTTTCCCAAAGCCAGCGCGCTGATGATTCTCAAGCGGCTGCCCGAGCTGTGCGCTTCGACTGGGTCCGCCTGCTCGAGTCATTCTTCCAACCCCAGCCCCACTCTCTCGGCGATGGGGCTGGGAACGATGGCCATTCGCTGTTCGATCCGCTTGAGCGTCGGCTGGCAGACCTCCCAGGAGGATGTTGAGCAGGCCGCGGAATGCTTGATTGACGCATGGGAAAACGTCAAGCAACCGTAACTTGAGGGTAAGCAAAGTCCCTCAGCGCGTGCCGGGAGCGCTGGACCCGCCGGTAGCGCAGATTTGACTGAGACTGATCGGCTGCAGCCTGGCGATCGGCGGAAACGGATCCGCAGCCGGTCGCGCCGAAGTTAAGGCCGGTTTTTCCCCCAGTAACTCGTCGCATCACCTTCCCTGAAACCTGACCGCAACTTCTGCAGCGGGGTTTTCTGTCAGGCCTCGTTTGTTTCTGCTTCGGCTCCCTCCGCCAGTTGAATGGCTCGAACCTGCCGCGGCTGCTTTGCGGCGGCGTTTTCCAGCGGCTATGATTGTAGGCGACCAGGCTGGAGCGAAGGCAGCTCCTCGGGTCGTGTCTCAGATGGTGGAAGGTTTTCGAGGAGTCGAGAATGAACCGGATTTTTGGATGGGCCCTGAGCCTGTTGCTGGTGGGTAGCGGGATTGTCCGCGGGCAGGAACCGCAGTTTCGGTTCCAGCCGGACCAGCATGTCTGCATCATTGGAAACACGCTCGCCGAGCGGATGCAGCACGATGGCTGGTTGGAAGCCCTGCTCCACGCCCGGTTGCCCGAGCATCGGCTGGTGATTCGCAATCTGGGCTATTCGGCCGACACCCTGAAAACCCGACTCCGTTCTGCCGGATTCGGCAGCCCGGACGAGCATTTGACCCGGAACAAGGCGGATGTCGTTTTCCTGATGTTCGGCTACGGCGAGTCCTTTGAGGGGCCGGCCGGTCTGGAGCAGTTCAAGGCAGACTACCACGCCGAAATCAAACGGATGCAGGAGCAGAAATACAATGGAAAGTCGGCCCCGCAGCTGATTCTGGTCTCCCCCATCGCCCATGAAAAACTGGCCAGTTTGAATTTCCCCGATGGCGCGGAAAACAACCCGCGGCTCGACCTTTACACCACGGCAATCCGCGAAGTTGCCGCTGCCCATCAACTGCCGTTTATCGATTTGTTTCACTTCAGTCAGGCCGCTTACCCCATGGCCGCGCAGCCTTGGACGATCAACGGCGTTCATCTGAACGAGTACGGCAATCGGGAAGTGGCCCGCCAAATTGTCGACTCCCTGCTCGGTCCCAAACCAGTCGATAACGCGCGAGTTCAAGCGATTCGGACTGCCGTTCTCGACAAGAATTTCTACTGGTTCAACCTCTATCGGACGACCGACGGCTACTCAATTTTTGGCGGCCGGGCCGATCTGGAATTTGTCGACCGTCAGACCAATCGCGTCGTCATGCAGCGGGAACTGGAGATTCTCCAGCAAATGACTGACCTGCGCGATCCAAAGATTTGGGCAGCGGCCCAAGGCAGGGAATACGTGGTGGACGATTCCCAGACGCTCCCCTTCATCAATGTTGTGACCAACAAGCCGGGCGCTAACCCGGATGGCAGCCACAAGTTTCTGAGCGGCAAGGAAGCGATTTCGCAGATGAAGGTCCTCGACGGCTTTGAGGTCCGGCTCTTTGCTTCCGAGGAAAAGTTCCCCGAGTTGGCCAATCCGGTGCAGATGGCATTCGATACCAAAGGCCGCCTTTGGGTAGCGGTTTGGCCCAGCTATCCCCACTGGAAGCCCAAAGACGAGATGAACGACAAGCTGCTGATTCTGGAAGATACCAACGGAGACGGTGAAGCCGATGTCTGCAAAACATTTGCTTCCGGCTTGCACAATCCAACTGGTTTCGAATTCTGGAATGGGGGCGTGATGGTCGCTCAGGTTCCTGACGTGCTCTTTCTCCAGGACACTAACGGCGACGACCAAGCTGACAAACTGGAGCGAGTGCTGCACGGCATAGATTCCGCTGACACCCATCACTCGATCAATTCCTTCACTTTCGGGCCGGACGGTGCACTCTATTTTCAAGAAGGAACTTTCCACCATACGCAAGTCGAGTCACCGTTCGGAATTGCCCGCTCGGCGAATGCCGGCTCCTTTCGCTATGAGCCGCGAACGGGAAAATTTGACCTTTATACGGCGGTCGGTTATGCCAACCCCCACGGTCACGTGTTTGACCTCTATGGCACCGACATCATTCATGACGGGACGGGATCGAATCCCTACGATGCGGCTCTGATTTCGGGACGGCTGGATTACCCCAACAAGCATCGCCCCGCCCCCCAAGTCTACGGACAGCGGACGCGACCTTGCCCGGCAACCGAGTACGTCTCGGGGGGACATTTCCCCGACGAGATGGCCGGCGAATTGCTGGTGGAAAACGTGATTGGCGACCTTGGAATTTTGCGTTACCGAATCGAAGAGCAGGGATCGAGCATTTCGGGCAGCGAGCAACCGCCTTTGCTGCTCTCCAATGACCCGAACTTCCGCCCCGTTGACCTCGAGTTTGCCCCCGATGGAACGCTCTACCTGGTCGATTGGCAAAACCCGATCATCGGGCACATGCAACACAATCTTCGCGACCCGAGTCGCGACCATGCCCACGGTCGGGTGTACCAAATCCGCCACAAGACCAATCCGCCCCTGCAGGTTGAGCCGGAATATGGCCAGCCAACGGCGAAACTGGTTCAGGATTTGTTGACGTCAAACTTGCGGACTCGCTATCGCATTCGAATTGAATTGAGTTCGCGGCCGACGGAAGAAGTTCTGGCTGCGGCAGCCGAGGCAGGCAAGGAACTGAAACCCGACAACCCTCTCGATTGCCACAAACTGCTGGAGTTACTTTGGTTGCACGAGCAGCATCACGCGGCCAACAAAGAGTTGCTGCTGACGCTGCTCACTTGTCGCGACCATCGCGTTCGGGGGGCGGCGGTCAGAACCTTGACCAACTGGGTGGACGAGTTGCCCGAAGCCGCCGAATGGTTGCTGGCCAGCGCCAATGACAGTCATCCGCGAGTGCGATTGCTCGCCGTCCGGGGAGCGAGTTACCTGCCCGGGAGCGATGGCCTGCCAGTGGTTGCCGCTGCGGCCGGTCAGGAAATCGACCGGTATCTCGACTATGTGATCGGCGAAACGATGCGCCAAGTCGACCCCGGTTGGAAGTCCCTGGTTGGCCAGATGAAATGGCTCAGCGACGTCAACCGGCGGTCCCGGGCGTTTGTGCTCGATCGATTGTCACCTGCCGAGTTGGCGACGCTGCCGCTGTCGGAAGAGATTGCCGAGTATTTGATGACCCGCTCGGGAATCGATGAAAATCTGCGCAAAGCGGCGGTGGAACGAGTCTCCGTGGAACGCGAGATTCCCGCTGCCCGAGTGCTCGTCTCACTCTTGGCCGACTTGGAGTCCCGGTCCTCCGACCGGACCGTCATGTTTGACCTGATTCGACTGTTGGGTACCCAACCGCGAGAAGAGATGGCGTTGGAGCGGCAGAGACTTCAGGCGTTTGCCGAGAAGTCGACGTTGCCCGCGCTGCGGCAAACCGGCTTGGTGGGCATGTTGCTGGCCGACCGCGGGATCGATGCCACGTGGGAATTCGCCGCGAAGAGTCCGGAGCGGTTGCTGGACTTGACCCAAGCCTTGCCGATGCTGCCTGACCTCGATCTGCAATTGGCTCTCTATCCAAAAGTATTACCACTTCTGGACGGGCTCCCGGCGGAACTTCGGGAGCAGTTCGGTCCGCAAAAAGCGGGCGGACTGGCAAAGTTCGTCCGGATCGAATTGCCCGGTGATCAGCGCATTTTGACCTTGGCGGAAGTCGAAGTCACCGCTGGAGGCAACAATCTCGCGCGAGATGGCAAGGCGCGGCAATCAAGCACCAGCCATAGCGGCGACGCGGCCAAGGCGATCGACGGCAACCGCGAGGGAAGTTACCTTTCCGGCGGTCAAACCCACACTGCGGAATCGACCAAAGACCCGTGGTGGGAATTGGAATTGCCTACTTCATCGGACATCGACCTGATTCGCGTGTTTAATCGGACGGACGGAAACCTCGGCCAACGCCTGGCCGGATTCACGCTGAAAGTCCTCGACGAAGATCGCAACCCGTTGTTCGTGCAGTCTGACATTGCCGCTCCGGAAGCGGTCGCTGAGGTGCCCGTGGAAATTGCCAGCCGGGAGCAGAAACTCCGCCGCGTGGCGATTCAATCGCTGGCCAAAGTCGGCGGCAAGGAAGGGGAGATGTTTGGCAAGTTGGCGGCGATGATCGTCGCGGGGAGCGAAACGGACGCGGCGGCGCGAGCCATTCAAGGGCTGCCGCCAGCCGTCTGGAAAGCCGACTTGGCCGCGCAGATGGCGCCCGTCGTCTTGCGGCGGATCGAAGCGACTCCGGTGGCGCAGCGCACCAGTGACACCATCGCCGACTGGATGCAGTTGGGTGAAACCGTAGCGGGACTGCTTCCCCCCGACGCCGCTTCACAACTGCGAAAGCAACTGGGCAGTCTGGGAATCCGAGTGATTCGACTGGGAGTCAAGCCGCACCGGATGGCTTACGACAAGACTCGCCTGGTGGTTGAACCAGGCAAGCCCTTCGTAATCGTGTTCGAGAATACGGACATGATGCCTCACAACTGGGTGCTCACCGAGCCCGGAGCAATGGAAGCGATTGGTATGCAAGCCGAAGAGGATGCCCAAAAGCCGCAGGCTCTGGCACAGAATTATGTACCACAGAACAGCCGGGTCCTCGCCGCAAGTCGATTGATTCAGCCACAACAGCTGCAGCGAATCGACGTCGTCGCCCCGGCAAAGCCCGGCATTTACCCCTATGTCTGCACCTATCCGGGGCATTGGCGACGAATGTACGGGGCTCTGTATGTGGTGGAAAATCCGGAAGCCTTCCAGGCAAATCCGGCTGAGTACTTGGCCGCCAATCAGTTGGCGATCAAGGACGAACTGCTGCTCACCATTAACCGGGCAGCAACGGAATGGAAGCTGGGAGATCTCTCCAAGGACATCGAGGCTGAGTTTTCCAACGGCCGGGATTTTGTCAATGGCCAGCAGTTGTTCACGATCGGCAGCTGTGCTTCCTGTCACAAGTTTGCCGGCAAGGGTTATGAAGTTGGTTCAGACCTGACCAAACTCGACCCGCAGTGGACCCCGGAAGATGTGCTCAACCACATCATCGAGCCTTCGATGAAGATCGACGAAAAGTACAAAACCCAAATCTTCCAGTTGATCAGCGGGAATACGGTCTCCGGAGTCGTCGTCGGTGAAGACAACAACTCGGTCCGGATCGTCGAGAATCCGCTGGTTCAATCCAGCACCACGACGATTGCCAAGGATGACATCGATGAGCGGAGGGCCTCCACCGTCTCGATCATGCCCAAGGGGCTGCTCGACACGATGACCAAGGACGAGATCTTCGACTTGATCGGCTACATCCTTTCTCGCGGCGATGAGCAACACCCTCTGTATACCGGCAAGCGGTAAGCGGCGGGATTGGATTTTGAAAGGCAGCTGGAGGAACCTCAGCCCTCCAGTTGCCAATCGAGCCCAATGTCGAAGTTGGTGGCGGAGTGAGTCACAGCCCCAACGCTGATGCGGTCGACGCCGCTGGCAGCGACGGCGGCGATGGTGTCCAGCGTAATCCCGCCCGAAGCTTCAAGGATCACGTTCGGGGCAATTCGATTACGTACCTCCACCGCCTCGGCGAGCTGGGCGGGCGACAGGTTGTCGAGCAGGATCATTTCCGGCTGTTCCTCAAGGGCAGCTTGCAGCATTTCCAGGCGGTCGACCTCCAGTTGAATCCAGGTTCGATCGCCCTGGGGCAGCAAATGGGAGTTGTTTGCGATCCAGTTGCGAGCTTGACGGATCGCACGCCGGGCGGCCGTCTCGGGGTTGTCGCCTTCGCGTCGCAGAACCGCCAAGTGATTGTCCTTGATCAGAATGGCGTCATAGAGCCCGATTCGGTGGTTGGTACCACCACCACAACGAACCGCAAATTTTTCGAGATGCCTCCAACCGGGAGTCGTCTTGCGGGTATCGCACAATTGGGCGAACGTTCCCGCGAGGCGAGAGACATATTGGTCGGTGAGTGTGGCGATTCCGGAAAGCCTGCCGAGAAAGTTCAAACAGGTTCGTTCGATTCGCAGGATATCTCGAGCGGGTCCCGAGATGACTCCCAGAGTCTGCCCGGCAAAGACCCTTTCGCCGTCGTGAGCGAGCGGTTGCCACTGCACGGCCGGAGCTTTGCGCCGAATCACTTCCGCACAAACGGCCAGCCCGGCAATCATTCCCGGTCGTCGCGCAAACAGAGCGGCAGTCCCCTGGACCTGTGGCGGGACGACAGCCTCGCTGGTCGCATCCACACCTCCTCCCAGGTCCTCGGTCAGAGCCGCATCCACCAGCCGTTCGAAGCTCTCGCGTTCCTCGAGGCTGAATAGAAGTCCGGGGCGGGGCTTGGCTGCCACCTGGGAGGACTCCGCCAGAAACTGTTTGATCTGCCAAACGATTTGGTCGCGCACCCTGCGGAACACGTTGAACTGTTCGGCCTCTGAGCCCTTGGCCCGGGCCGGATCGTAAAACGGCCAGTGCAATATCTTCGCAGCGGGAAAAACGGGACAGTCTTCCTGAGCACCGTCGCAAACGGTAACAACCAGGTCAAATCGCCGCCCGGCGAACTCGTCGACCGACTTGCTCA
>Ga0315903_10008420_pt1 | contig 12682 bp, 25 predicted proteins | sample LakEriMetagenome_7_FD_203524 | JGI IMG/M metagenome (GOLD analysis project Ga0315903, IMG submission 203524) | Freshwater fungal communities from buoy surface, Lake Erie, Ohio, United States - Buoy 2 MA119 | ecosystem: Environmental > Aquatic > Freshwater > Lake | place: USA: Lake Erie, Ohio...
TTGTGACGGTGTCCCCGTCCGTGCTTTTATACAACCGATAAGCAATAGTTAACATTCGTCCTTTGTCCATTGACTCAATAGGCGGCTTCCCGTTTGGAAGTAATGGCTCAAGATAAAATTTTAATAATGCAATTTTACTATTTAAACCGTCTGAAAATCTAATCGGCTTCGGGTAAGTTTTAGCAATCCTTTCAATTTCCTTCCAAGTGCTGATTTCGATTCCGTCGATTAATTCATTATTTCTTTTCATGTTTTTGGTAATTTTTAGCCTGTAAAGCAAGGGTAAAACAATCGATTTCGTCCTGACTTATTTTGGCTGGTTTAAAATTTGGTTCAAACTTATAACCTTCGCTTTGGAAGATTTTTAAAAATATTTCTTTTTTCCACTTCTTCCCCTTTTGCTCAGGGCTAATGTTGTAACCCTCGTAACCATTTTCCTTTATCCATTCATACGCTATACGACTTGCACCTTGATTCATGCCCACGTTTCGGGACATACGGGAAAGGATAGCGCGGTTAATGGAAGAGTTGAAAGTTACATTTTGAAGGCTGGAATCTTCAACCAGTACAACAGGGTTTTCGTATTGTGTCCACTTTGGAACGTCGAGGATAAAATCCACGAACCTTTTGTATTTCGTGAATCTTACCTCTTTGCCTTGAATGATACAAGCTGCCATTCCGTTTATTCTTATTGCTGGGTCAACCCCGATGTATGTCCTCAAAGTGTTATCGTTTGAAACGAAGTTACGTAACCCTTACTTTCTTTAGGTGCATCTTCCGTGACTTTTTTTACAACGACCCTTCTTTTGCGTCTTTTGATTACTTTTGGCTCAACCAATCCGTATGCCTCAACCCCTTTGTTGACAAAATTTATTTCTAAAAGGTAGCCAAAACATACGATTGTTCCCACGAAAAAGAACATGGTTATAAATTCCGCTCCAGAATACTTTTCCATTAACCCGAAGAAAACTTCGATTAAGGCAATTACCGTTGCGCCTAAGGCTATTTTAGGCGGGAAAGGGCTTCTACCCTTAGTAGGGTTTAAAAAGTCCATGAAAACGACTGCAAATCGTCCAAGTTGTAAAATGGTGGAAGCGGTGATTGCAACCCAAAAGTTAATCGGTAAAAATATGGCGGTCAAATAAGCATTGACCCCGTAGGTTAATACTATTGTCAAAAGCATGATTGTAGGAATGTTGTCGCTAATGCTTTCAAAAGTCCATCGAAATTGAGTGTTGGTGAAATTCTTTTCCATTTGTTTTGTTTTTTAAGTGGTGAAAAAAAGTAGGGCAGCTGGGGGACTGCCCTGTGAGATGCTATCTTTCCCAAGAATATGTACCATCCCAAAAGCTGCTATATTCATCATGACTGTTAAAGATGGCGTTGTCTATTGCCTTTTCGGCTTCAAACATTGCTTCGTAGGCAACTTGACCTCTTCTTGACGTGCCATTCCAATTACCTAATCTTTTTCTTGCGTCACTAAATTGCTTTTCAGCAACCTCTAATTGTGTTGGCACTTTAAACCAATCTTGACTTAAAAGCCAGTCCTGATATGATTTTGGAGTGCTTGAAAAAATTTGCCCCTTGTGTTTTCCGAATTTTAAGATAAAGTCCATTTGTTTTGTTTTTTAAGTGGTGAAATATCGTTTTGTTTGTTTCGATATGTAAATATATAAATAAATATTTAAACAAAAAAATATTTACACAAATAAATAAAAAAAAAGTTAAAAAACATTGTATTCTTTCTTTAAAGGGAAGTTATCCCGTTTGATTTGCCAGTATTCAGCCATGAGCGAAGCACGGAATTTGTAATCCCTGTCGGTATGGTAGCCCGATTTGTAAACACATTTACAAATGGATTCGTACAACTTAATCCCTTTGATTTTGTAATTTGCCTTTTTGCAAGCGGCGTACCTTCCTGAGTTTAAAACACCAGCCCAAAGCTTCATCCCTTCTTCGGTGGTTTCCGCGCTCATAAATTTAGCCCTTATGTATTTATCTTTTCCCCTGATGACCTCACGGGTCTTGTAGGTTACCGATTGTTGACCTTTTAAAGCCTTAACCCCTCCAGCGTTGGCGTGTTTGCGCCAAAGTTCGGTTTCAACGCCTTGACTGGTTGCCTCGATGATAAAAAAGGAATAAATCATTGACACGGGGAAGTCGGTTAAAACGTGGACGTTCATTAACATTGATTCATAACAATAAGCAAGGTATATGCGGCGAAGCTTCGCCCTGTCAACCTTTGCAAGGTTTCGAAAACCTCTACCTTCCAGCGTTTGCCTAAGTTGTAGCCCTGATAACTTGCGCACCTCGTACCCGTAGGAGCGTGACCCGTAGGCGGTTTCGTCAATTTCTATCTTTTCATCTTTGCCTTGAATAGTAAGGGATGTTATTTTATGAACATACACCGTGTCCCGTTGAATAATGGGAACAAAGGAAGTGTAATTGTAATTTGTGTTTATTGGGGAATAAATCAACCCGATGAAAAAGGCAATGAAAAGCCCAGCGGCTACCTGGTATGGCAGCCGCTTATTTTGTGGTACGTAGGTTTCAATAATTGGTTCTTTCATAATTATTCGATTACTGGTTCAGCGTAAAAATATCCACCGTCATATTCAATGCTTTCGCTACCCGCTTCGGCAATTACGTTGCCGTCACAATCGCGAATAAGCCCACCGTAAACAAATTCGTCTTCAGGGAAATAATCCTCGCCTCGCATTCTTTCGTAAAATTTCTCAACGGCTTCACGCTTTGTAAAGGCTTCGATTTCATAGTTTAAATCTTGGTATCTCTTGGCGTTGCCAAAGTACATGACGGCATAAAGTGTGGTTTCCATGGTTGGTTTGTTTTTTTAGTTGTTAATTATAGATAAAAAATCAATTCCTTTTGTAAAGTCAATCACTTGGATTCTGCATTCTTTACAATTATGCTGAGTAGTTAAAATGTCAATTACCCGCTTTGCTTCTTCCATTGATTCGGCTTTGGTAAAAAGAACATCTTCTTCAGTTGTGTTTGGCGCTATGCCCCAGATTACAAATTCGTTTTTCATTTTTGGTTGTTTTGTTATGTAAATTTAATTTAAAATATTTACATAAAAAAATATTTACAACATTATTTTAAAAAAAATCCCGTACCAATGCGATACGGGACAAAATCAACCTAAATGAATTAAAATGAAGCAATACTTATTTCTTTCTCAGGAATTTCTATTCCCAGTTCCTTAAATTTCTTAATCGCTTCTTCCACATTTGCGGCGTCGGTTATTATCCTTCCGCTTTTCCATTTGATTTCGTATTTCATGAGTACCATTTTTTTATCAGGTCAACAATAAAGTAAATGGCAAAAGCAAGGGTCAGGATACCACCAGCGGCTACAAAGATACTGGCTGCGTCCCTAATTAATTTTTCTCTTTCTCGTTCTGTAAGCATTGTTTTTCTTTTTGTTTTTGGCGGTACGCCTTTGCGTATGCCTTGATTCTATCAATGTTTTTTAAATAACTGCGTCGGTTTTCCTCTTTTCGTTTTTCCTTTTCCTCAGGCGTCTTATCGTGGTATTTCTGTTTTTTGTTTTCCAGATTCTTTAATCGTCGTTTTTCCTTTTGGTAGCGGGAAAGGTTCTTGTAATAATTTTTCATGTATTCCCTTTTTTTTGCTCTTTGTTCTTCGGTCATGGTTGTTTAGTTTGCGTTTAAAAAATCTTTGTAAACATTGCTAATCTCTTTGCAAGTCTGCTCAATAAGTACAATGGCTTTTAATAAGTCATCCATTTCAAAGGTGTGGCGCAATTCATGACTTTCACCCGTGAAAGATAAACCGTTTTTGGTTCTCTTTGTCCCTAACCAGTTGATTTGACTTTCGGGGATTGTTTCGCCGTTGACAAACATTGCCAGCGCGTACACTTTCATTTGAAGGCTATCTTTCAACGTGTCCATTGTCCACGGTCTGCCTGAGGTTTTAAAGTCAATGACCCGATTATTTGCCACGTCCCACGCGTCAATAAAACCAACGACTTGAATGTCATTAATACTCAGGCTTATTGGTTTTTCAGCCTCGCAACCTTTGAAGCTTTGAATTTTGTCAATGTAAAAATCTGGGAAGGTTTCCATGATGATTCCATTTTTGATAAAGGCTTCGGTATCCTCGGCAAATTGCTTGCCAAAATCCATGTAAATAGATGGCTCTTGAGGAAGGTTAAGAAAATATCGGTCAATGTATTTTTGTCGGTTTGAGTACCAAAGGTTTATTTGAGATACAGATATGTATTTTTTTGGTAGTAGCATAATTGTTTGTTTTTAAAATGGGAATCTTTCATCGCTTATTAATCCATCGGTGTAATTAACGCCTTCTATGTAGCCTTTTTCAAAAGCCTTGGCAATTTCCTCATCATACATTTTCTTTGCCTCATTCAAAGCATCAAGAATGGCTTGGTATTCTGATTCGTAAAACTCGGAGGCGTCCAATACCTTATCGTAAAAATACTTTATTGATGTTTCTTTTTCTTCTTGGTTTTCCATTTAAGTTGTTTTTGCGGCGCGGTAAAACCCCAGCCATGTTTCAGGCTGGGGAAAACACACCATATTGATTAAAAAAACTTTCCGATTTGAATAAATATTGTCGCGGCGGCTGGTTGTGCTTGCGCTGGTTCTAAACCTGAGGCTTGCAACTGGTGGAATATATCAGCATAAACCGAGGTCATAAACGTGGCTTTCTCGGTTATCTCATCGGGTGTTAGCTTACCGTTGTTTTTAGGGGCTACATTTGCCGCCTGTTGCACGTTTGCGCCTTCGGTGGGTGTTTGTGCCTTCTCAGGTATTTCGTCGGCGGTAATCATGTCAAATGCGACCTTGTAAGATTTTCCGTCGTGAATAATGGTCACGGCATCGTCTTTCTTGAGCGCCTTCAATTTTTCATCGTCGGCTTTTCCGTAAACGCGTACCTCAGTACCGTTGTCTAATGTAATAACGGCGTTAATGGATGGTCCAAATTGACCCTCGAACACTTTGCCCGCCGTGTATTTTACTTTACCTTTTAGAATATTCATTTCCCGTTTGAATTTGAAAATTTAGTGAATCGTACCACATTTGTTTCTTGTGGTCGCTTATTGTTTTCCAGTTGATTTCGTCATCGTATTTTATCTTCTTCCCAGTACAAAAGTATTTTTCAAGTTCACCGACCCCACGTTGCCTCCACCATCTTTTCAGGTGAAGGGGCTCAACGATATGTGAAGGGCAAACGGTTAATGAGGCGTTTAACGCAAATTCTTGGATATTCATCTTGCTGCGGTTATTTTTTCGCATTTAAGAATAGCTTCTTTGCAACGGGCAATAATCTCAAGCCTTAGTTTGTTTATCCCAGTATCAAGCATTTTTTCTTCGTGGTATTCCAAGCTCTGTAATATCGTCTTAATCATCTCAATATAATGGTCATGATTCGCTTCTTTATGAAACATTACATAAGTTTCAATCGTGCGCTGGGCGTAAATCCAAAATTCTAACACGGTTAAAAAATCGGCTCGCGCCTCATTCCTTAACCTTTCGTTTTCGCCTTCAAGGTATTTGATGCGTTCCTCGTAATACCTTGTTAGGCTGTTGTTCGTAAAAGTGCTTACAATGTTTTCCATTTTGGTTGTTTTTAAAGTGATTAATTATTAAGTATTACCCAGTCCATTTCATTATCCGCCACAAGCGGCATCAAGTTAAAACGGGTGATTGGTGGATATAATCGGCATTCGGGGTCAATGTCCTCAGGCTCAAACGTCCAGCCGTGGATTTCAATATTATCGTCCTCGTGATGAGGTTTATTTGCGCCGTACAATCCAAAGCCGCTGGAAAAAATAACGTGTACAAAGTGATTGCGCTTTTTATCAAGGCAACATTTGACGGTGTATTTTGTAATCATGTTGGTTGGTTTTAAAGTTGGGCGGGTTGGTTACCGCCCTGATTTTTTAAACTAAATAATCTTTATTAACTGCCTCTTCGTATGAGTCAAATTCTAACTCTTCGCCTTTAATATCGTATGATATAAAAGAGGGTTCTTGACCAAAGCAACTGCAAATAACTATTCCGTTGGAAAGCAATAGCCAAACATTGCCAGTCTGGGTATTGAACCCAACGTCTTCAATGTCATTCTTTCTAATCTCATAGTCACTATTGTAAGTTTCTAAAATAATTCGTAGGCTTTCTAAATCTGACCCGCCTAAAGTGTTTAAAAATTCTGTGATACTGTTCATTGTGGTAAGTTTTTAAAAGTGTAAAAAATAGAGTGATTAGTTCCATGATTCTTGAACTTTTTTTATATCTTGGTCTAACTTGTTTAGATACTCATTAGCCATTCTTGCGGTGATTGGCATTTTGTTAGCCTCCCATTCCTCGTCGGTGCAGCCCTGTGATTTTACCGCATGGTAAACAGTTTTTACAAAAGCTGGGTCAGCTACTAATTCATGTACTTTGTCAAAGTGGTTGCATAATTCTTTGTAAGTCATCATTGTGGTTGTTTTTTGTTTTAAATAATATGTAAATTTATAAATAAATATTCTAATAAAAAAATATTTACAACATTATTTTAAAAAAAAAAGTGAGGACTAATTTTGTCCTCACCCAAAGAAAACCAGATAGTATAAAGCACCAATGATTAATCCCTTAATAACACCTTGCGCCAGACGGCTAACTTGAACGCCAAAGCCTTCGCCCGTGGAATATTCCCTTCCTCAATCTTGCGCAAATGATTCTTGCGGTCAATTAAATTATCTGAATCAGGCTTTATTTTCAATGCCAATTCCTTTGCCTCTTCCCATAGCTTTTCCTTTTCCCCGTCTTCCCATACAATGTAACCACGCTTAACGCAAATGTCAAACCAAAAAATAGGAATGTCCTCGAGGTATGGCGACTGAAAGTTTTTCAACTTATTATCAAAATCCTTGTCGTATTCCTCAGCAACTTTGCCCAGCCTCTTCAATCGGTCTTCCTCTTCCTTCTTCGCCTGAATATCGGAATCCATTGCGAAATATATCTTTTGCCGCCAGTTGATATAAGCGGTCAGGATTCGCCCAATAGCGTGAAGGTCAACTTTGCCATAAAGTTTATGGTCGTTTATGTCTAACTCTTGTTTTGCAAACTTTTCAAAAGCCAGCCTAATTTCATCGACGGAAATTAATTTGTATGTTGATATAAATTCAGTCGCCTCAAGCAAATGTTCTTCCTTTGCCTCAATGCCATACACGGGCAAGAGTTGATAAAGAACCTGAGTTATCTTCGGGATGGCTTCCTTTGCCCCGATTTTCATAATACGTTTGTCGCGGTTGTCGATTACAAGTTGAACGTCTTGTATCTTTTCTTCCACGCGGCTGGCTATCATTGGTAAATTGTTCATAATTGGTTGGTTTTAATCTTGATACTTTGCCATTCGTTCGGCAAGCAATTCCTGAATCCTGTCATACCTTTTCTTTTCCACCGCCTCGGGGCTGGTCGTTTGATACGCGGTAAATATCTTTGAGGACTGGGAGTGTAAAATTGACGGGGTAAAGTTAGCCTTTATCCATTTATCATTTAACTTCCAAGCAGCATTTAAAAATACTTTTAACGCGTCCGTCGTATTCCCTGAGCGGTCAACTTGCTCAATGAAACGCATTAAGTACACCATGCCGCCCGCATCTTTGCCACTCATAATATAATGTCCGTTTTTATCAGTCGGGTACGCCGCGCCTGATAACTCCTCAAAGGTTTGGCAAAACACCGTAAAGGCTTCGTAGGTTGGGTTGGGCTTGCGCTCCTTCTTTTCTTTTTCTTTACCCGCAGTTTCTTTTTCTTTTTGAACATTTGCAACTATGGAAAACGGGTTTACTTTAGGGCTTTGTGAATCATTAATTATAACCTTTTCAAAATGCGAAAACTCGTTTTCAATATCTTTATTTAAGTTAGTATTTATAATAGTCTTTCTTTCTTCTAAGTTAGTATTTATTAGTGACGACTTTTCCCGTGACGGATTTTTACCGTGACGGATTTTTACCGTGTCGGTATTTTCCATACACGGTGAAAAATTTAAGGTATAATCGTAGCTATCAAATTTCCCAGTTTCCCGCCGTTGTTCCCGATTTAAATAACCAGTTTGCAAAAGTTCTTCAATGTATTTCCTCAAGGTGTCCTTTGTATATCCAAGTTCCTTTGCCATAACGCCCTGATAAAACTTCCATTCATCAGGCATTGAAGCCATGTAGCAGAACAGGAAACGGGCGCGGTCGCTTAGGTTTTTGTTTCGGATAATGTCATTGGGGATGATGGTAAAATTATCCTTGATTTTATTGTTTAGCTTGTTCATGTTTAATCTATTTTATTAAGATTCGCAAATTCACCATGATACTTAATTGCAGCCTCATTGTAAGCACGGGCGGCGTCGATGGGTATAATGTAATATCCAAGGTGCATTTGTTTGTTATTAAATCTTATTGTTGCCCTGTATTTATTTAAATTTTTCATATAAGCAACTCCTTTGAATCCACTTGTATTTAAAGTAGATATTTTTCTATTTCTGCAATTTTCAGCTTTCGTGCATATTCTTAAATTAATTTTTGTATTATCTAATGTAAGTCTATTTACATGGTCAATAAATACGTCTTTTGAAGGCTTTATTATTGCTCTATGCATAAAGAGTTTCCCACCATTTATATTTCTTGCAGCATAATAATAACCTCTTGAATTATGTATATGCCATTTCCATTTCATTAAATAATCGTAGTCAGCATCGTCAACCAGCGCGACCTTGCCTTGAGTTAATTGTATTTCTTTCATAAGTTAGAAAATAAAAAAACCCGTTAAAGGCACTACTCTTTACGGGTTTAGTGAGGTAAATGATTTCCTCAAATACCTTTTGCGGGGTAGTGCTTCCAGCAAAAAGTTTTACAAATATAATAAATTCCCTTTAAATTTTACATTTTTTTAAACGTATCGAAATCGACACCTTTTAAAATTACACCGTTCCATCCCTTTATCAACGCACGGTGCCAGCATTGCTCAACCTTCGGGTGGTAAGTAGCAAGGGCGGGATTTGAACCCACAATGTCAGCCGCGGTCGCCGCTTTGCGTTACCCATCCGCTACCTTGCGCCACAAAGATATAAATAATTTTGTTAAAAATAATATTTAATTTATAAAATAATAAAGTTTATCTTTGTCCTATGAATTACCTCGTTATTACCTCAATTACTGGAAACAAAGACGTGCTGGTTGACCCTGATACGACCTTTGATAATTGTACATACGTCGCCTTTGTCGATGAAATTAACCACAACCTTAACGTCTGGAATCAGGTAAAGAACCATGAGTTTAGCATGATTGACCCGCTGAGGCACAGGCGCAACGCAAAGGCTGAAAAGATACTTTGCATTCCTCAGGTGATGGACACGGCTTTTGATTATATCATTTGGCATGACGGGACGCATCAACTGGCGATGAACCCCGCAGATATTATAAAAGAATATGGCGACGCTGATATGTATTTATTTCGCCACGCTCAAAGACGTTGTTTATATCAGGAAATTGCCGCCGTTCTTGAGGCAAAGTTGGATAATGAAGACCTCGTAAAAAGTCAAATGGAATTTTATCAGCGGGTTGGAATGCCACCCTACTTTGGGCTTTATGAAATGGGCTGCTATATTAGGAAGGTTAATCAAGTGACGATTGACTTTGGATTGGCTTGGTTTGAACAAGTATGCAAGTTTTCCAGCCGTGACCAACTTTCCTTTCCTTTTGTGCTTTGGAACTTTGAGGAAAGGCTGAGGGTAAAAATTCTTAAAGGCAACTGTTCAAAGTACCTCGGCACGCCGTTTGAAAATGAGGGCAATGAATATTTTACTAACCACGCAAACCATATAAAATGATACCATTATTTAAAGTAGCTATGAACCCAATGGCAGATAAATCGGTGGGAAAAGTTTTGTCCTCAGGCTTTATCGGTCAGGGCGAAGTCGTTGAAAAATTTGAATTAGATTTAAAAATATGTTTTAATAACCCTTACCTCGTAACGTTAAATTCTGGAACGTCTGCCTTAACCTTGGCGTTAAGGATTATTAAGGATAAACACCCCGAAAAGAAATATATTATATCAACCCCGTTGACTTGCACGGCAACCAACTGGGCAATCTTAGCGGCTGGGTTTGAAATCATTTGGGCAGACATTGAACCTAACACTTTAAATATTTGCCCATTGTCGGTTGCTAAATGTGTGACCCCTTTGGTGGCAGCCGTTATGGTTGTACATTGGGGCGGGGCAGCGGCAGACGTAAACAAGATAAAGGCATTAACGGGGCTGGATATAATTGAAGATTGCGCACACGCTTTTGGCTCATACTATGAATTGCCAGCGACTCAGGACGAAGGAACAAAGGTTGGTAACTCAGGGAATTACTGTTGTTTTTCTTTTCAGGCGATAAAGCACCTCACAACGGGTGACGGTGGAATGCTGATATTGCCTGGGGAATATGAGTATAAAAAAGCAAAGTTGCTTCGGTGGTATGGCATTGACAGGGAAGGCGACCGAAAGGACTTTAGATGCGAAGAACCGATAAAGGATTGGGGTTATAAATTCCACATGAACGACATAAACGCGGCGATTGGTATTGAGAATTTAAAAATAGTTGGGGATAATATCAGAAGGCACATTGACAATGCTTCTTATTATTCAAAACAATTCCCCAGCGCTTTATGCTCACTTGGTACATTTGATTACAATCAAGGTTCAGCCTATTGGATTTATTCAGTATTGGTATCAAATCGCGACGATTTCCAGCGGGCAATGAAAGACCGTGGCGTTATGACATCGCAAGCCCATGAGCGAAACGATTTACACCCGTGCGTGGCAAAGTACAGAACAGAATTGCCAAACCTTGAAAAGGTGATTGGTAAATTATCCAGCATTCCCGTTGGTTGGTGGGTGACGGACGAAGACAGAGAATATATTGTTGAACAGATAAAAAAAGGTTGGTAATGATTAAATTAATTGTTTCGGGTCGCGTCGGTCAAGACGCTGAGGTTAAGAACGTGGGGGATAATACGGTTTGTTCTTTTTCCGTCGCACATACGGAAAAGGTTTACGGGGCGACTCCATCGGAAAAGACGACTTGGGTTACTGCTTCAATTTGGGGTGAACGTGGAATTAAACTTGCGCCTCATATTGTCAAAGGTACATTTGTTGTCGTGGAAGGTTCGGGCAGCGTAAATGGATACCTCAATAAAAATACTGGAACGGCTGAGGCAGTCATTCGATGTATGGTCAATTCCCTTGAATTTGGCGGCAAACCAACGGCGGGGGAAAATAATCAGAAGATAACAACCGATACAGTAACCACCCAAGATGATTTCCCTTTCTAATGGCGTATTTCAACTACAACATACCCTCAAGTTACCAAAAGAATAACATTGGTAAAACCCTTTACAACACGGTGTTAACAATGAACCCGTCTATTATCATTGAGTTTGGCACGTTGCACGGGTATTCAGCCGTCGCAATGGCTCAGGCGCTAAGGGACTTGGATAGCGATGCGGTTATTATGTGCCATGACCTTTGGCAAAATTACCCCTACAAACATACGTCAATGGAAAAGACGCAAGATACCATTGACACGCTGGGGCTTACAAAATATATTGAGTTGGTTGAACTTGATTTTTATAATTGGAAGCCCGAACCTTTTGACCTTATGCACTTTGATATAAGCAATCACGCGGGGCACTTGAAATATTTGAAAAGTTTAAAAGATTATCACTTTTTATACGGAACAATTCTTTTTGAAGGCGGGAGCAAGCAAAGAGACAAAGTCGAATGGATGAAAGACTTTCAGCCTATAAATTCATCTGGTATTAATTTTATTACGATTAACGAGGACTTCCCTTCTTTATCTTTGCTTTTATGAAATTAGCCGTTGTTGCCTCAGGTTGGCACTTCCCTTTAGATTTTTATGAATCAGTCGCACGGCAAATCGTGGTCAAAGACTGGACTTACGATTTATTTTGCATCTCACACCGTGACCCAAAGTATTCAAAGGAAGAAAAAGCGAAGTTAAATCTAAAGGAATTGGACACGATACTTTACAAAGAAATTGCAACCATTGAGCAGATAAAACAACTTGGTTGGAATTATAAGGAATACCCAAACACGGTCGGCGATTGGGGTTGTTCAAACCAATGGCTGGAAGAACACAATTTCACGGAATACGATTTGCTTTTATTTACCCACGATGACAATTTCATTCATAATTATAAATGGTTTGGCAACATAATTCACTTTATGAACGAAGACTGGGAAATACTTAGTAATTCGTGTGGTGACCCCGTCGGGTGGCTTCGTGGGTCATGCGAATTCTTTAAACCGTCTTTGTTGCACAAGATTGGCGGCAAGTTTGATTTATCATTGGTTAACCTTAATCGCGAAGGCGAAGTTTATTCACCAGATAAATGGGTTGATATCTTTGACTGGAATAACACGGTACACCCGTTGATGAAATTTATATCAGACAATAAGATAAGCGTTGGGCATTTATCAAAGACCTATCGACATTCAATGTTTGTGTCCGAGGGCGAACGCGGATTTATTTCCCCAATTTTAAAAAAATAATATTATATTTGTATAATAATTTAAAAAAAATGAACACAACGAAACCTCAGGAAATGTACGGGGTAACCTTTCGCAACAAGGTTA
>Ga0315903_10008422_pt1 | contig 12681 bp, 10 predicted proteins | sample LakEriMetagenome_7_FD_203524 | JGI IMG/M metagenome (GOLD analysis project Ga0315903, IMG submission 203524) | Freshwater fungal communities from buoy surface, Lake Erie, Ohio, United States - Buoy 2 MA119 | ecosystem: Environmental > Aquatic > Freshwater > Lake | place: USA: Lake Erie, Ohio...
CGAGGGCACGCCGAACTTTGTTCTCAGGGGATCGCTGACCTTGCGCGGCGTCACGCGCCCGCTGGAGTTTCCCGCGGTCGTGGCGAGCGCTGACGGCTCGCGGCTCACCGGGCAGGCACACGTGGAGCTCGACCGCACCGAGTTCGGCAGCGTTTACGGATCGGGCAGGTTCTTCCGTTTTCTCGGCAAGCACGTGGTCAACGATCACATCCAGCTGCACCTGAAACTTCACGCGGCCAAGGCCTGATACCGCCGGTGGCATTGACCCCGCGCATCCGGCGTGAATGATCGGCCCGCGCCCGATGATGGATTCCAACCGCCACCGAGTTCTTTTGATTCATGCGCATCCCGCGCCGCACAGGTCGCGCGTCAACCGTCGCCTCATGGCCGAAGCCGAGGATTTGGATGGCGTGGCGGCGCCACCCTGATGAGATCTAGCCGGAGTTTCTGATCGCTCAGTTTGTGATGGTGCCGCGCCAAGCCCACAATTCGGATTCGGCAGTGCGAAGACTCCGGGGCCTGATAACCCCGGCGTTTGCAAGATGGCAGGATCCGCCCGTGTCAGGGCTTTCCAAGCCTTGATTCCAACAGCTTCTCGACATGCTTTGCCAGCATGTCGGCCTCGAGGTTCACCAACTGGCCGGTTGTCGCGGCATGCAGATGGGTGTGTTCCCAGGTGTGCGGCGTGATCCAGAAGACGGCTTCGGATTCATGAAGCTCCGCAATGGTGAGCGAGATGCCATCGATGGAGATCGAGCCCTTGTCCACGCAGAGTTTGTGGATATGGGGCGGAATGGTGACCCCAAGAATGTGGTCCTGCCCGCTCTGCTCAAGGCGGGTGATGGCACCTGTGGCATCCACGTGGCCTTGCACGAAGTGGCCGCCAAAGCGGTCACCCATGCGCATCGCGCGCTCGAGGTTGACCTTCGATCCCTTGGTGAGGCCGCCAAGCGAGGTCACCCGGAGCGTCTGGGAAAGGAGATCAAACCCCGCTCCGCCAGTGAGATCCGCGAGCGTGAGACAGCAACCGTTGATGGCAACCGAGTCTCCCAAGCCGAGTTCATCCAGGAAAGGAACATCCAGCGTGAGCCGCGCCTGCTCGCCGCGGGTTTCAAGCGCGATCACGGTGCCCACGGCTTCAACCAGTCCGGTGAACATGAGTCAGTCGCCGGGAAGGGGCCGTTCGATGGCGGCCTTTTGTTCGGGTGGATGTTCCTTGGCCGGACCATTGGGCAGGAACACGAAGCAGGCGTAAACGATCACCGTGGGGATGATCGCCCCGAGAAACAGGCCCAGCGGCGAAACCCCGTCCTTGAAGAATCTCGCGAGAATGCTCTGGCCCGCCGGGTTGGGCGCGTTGGCAATGACGGTGAGCCCGCCGCCCGTCACCGCGCCGGCAACGACGGCGTGCTTCGCGCTCGCCGAAATGCCCTGAACCTGCGCGGCGAGATAGGTGATGGCCGCGTTGTCGTTGAAAGCCGTGAGAACCGTCGCGCCGAACATCAGCGCCTTGTCGTTGAGCGAGGTGATCACCGGCGCGATCCACCATGCCTGGCAGCCGCCGTGGATGACGAGACCGGCGAGGAAGAAACCGACGAGGATCGGCCCGCGCAACGACATCGGGTTCTGATGGTGTTGGGTGGCGGTGGTGAAGGCCATGAAGAACAGGAAGCCGCCGATGAAAAGCACCGGGAAATGCGCGGTGTAAACGGTCCATGCGAGGAACACCAGGTGAACGAACGTCACCCAAGGCGGCACCGGATTCTCCCGCTCCGCCCAAGTGGAGGTTTCGATCACGCCGTCCTCCTTGCCGTCCGCTCGGTCGGACAGCTTGAAGAGTTCCTTGCGGAAAAAGAGAAAATAGACCGCGCTGGAAATCAGCACTCCGGTAACAGCCTTCCAGCCAAAGTGCTCTAACATGAACAAGGTGTCCCATCCCCACTTGCCGGCCACCATGAGCACGGGTGGCGCCGCGAAGTGGGTAAGCGTGCCGCCCACCGAAATGTTGACGAACAACAGGCCGAGCGTGCCATAGGCGAGTTTCGCGGGTGGATTGTGGCGGTAGAATTTCTTGGCGAGAAGCAGCGCGCCGATGGTCATCGCCGCCGGCTCGGTGATGAACGAGCCGAGGATGGGCGCGATGATCAGCACGCTGAGCCACCATGCGGAGGGCGAGCCTTTGCCAAGCGCGGCGGCCTTGGACATCATTGCCTCCGCAAAGCGCAGCACCGGCCTGCTGGAGGCGATGGCCATGATGACCACGACGAACAGCGGCTCGACGAACACACGGTCCTTGCCGACATACAGTTTGAAATCCGCCCACGAGTGGTAGTAGGCGGCGGCTCCCGCCAGTGCGAGCACCCACAGCCCGAAGACCGCCTCGACCTCGCCGAGGAAGTGGAACAGCGAGGCCTTGAAGGACACCTCGGGCACGCCGTCCGGATAAGTGGGTCCCTTGCGACCCAGGCGTTTGAGCTTCTCCTCGTGCTCGTGCTCGAACTTGTGCGCCAGTTTCAGGAAGGTGCTCGCGGCAAAGGTGTGCAGGATGGCCAGAATGAAGATGACCGTGGCTGCCACGTTGAACGGTTCCGCCGCCGCGCGCGCCTTGATGATTTCCATCATGCCGCCCTCGACCTTCGGATAGGTCTCCAGCGGCTTGGGAAACGCCGCATACTGGGTGCTGCCGTCGCTGAGCAGAGGAAACGCGGGATCCGGGTCGCCGGCGGCCATGGACGGAACGGCGGAACAAACCCATAGGGTGATCAGGGCGAGGAAAAAAGTCAGTGGCTTCATGGCTGGGGCGCGCGAGTCTTATCGGCGGCCTCCGGGCGCCGCAAGGGGGAACTTGGAGGGGTGTTCATGCGGCAACGGACGGTTCGAGCCAGGCCTCGCGCCTGAACCACGTCTCCTGCCGCTTGGCGTATTGGCGGGTGGCGGCGTTGATGAGGTCCTCGCAGGCGGAGCGGTCGAGATGGCCGGACAGCAGCGATTGGATTTCCCGGAATCCGATGGCCTTCACGCAGGTGGCAGAGGCATGGGAAAGGGCGGCGACTTCTTCGATGGCTCCGCCGTCGAGCATGGCGCGAGTGCGGAGGGCGATACGGGCGTGGAGGTCTTCGCGGGTGCGGCGAATGACGAGGCCGCGCAGGCTGGTGGTTCGGTCGCGGTTTCTGGTTTCCCACTGGTCGCGCAGGTCGGAGGCTTTGTTGCCGGTGAGCAGGCAGATTTCCAGGGCGCGGGAAACGTAGCGGCGGTTTTGCAGTGCGGTGCGTGAGGCTTCGACGGGGTCGAGTTGTCGGAGGTGGGCGACGAGATCTTCGAGCGGGCGGGCATCGAGTTCGGCGCGGAGTCCCGCGTCGCCCTGCGGCAGCGGCGAAGGGCCGTGGGTGAGGAACTTCAGATAGAGTCCGGAGCCGCCGACGATGACCGGGGTTTTGCCGCGGCTTTGGATTTCCCCGATCACGGGCTGGGCAAGGCGGAGGTATTTGCCCGCGTCCATTGTTTCCACCGGATCAATGACGCCGAAGAGATGGTGGGGGACCTGTTGTTGTTCCTCAGCGGAAGGCGCGGCGGTCAGGACTTCAAGGCCACGGTAGAGCTGGAAGGCATCGGCATTGACGATTTCGCCGTCGAGTTCGCGTGCCAATCTGATGGCAAGCGCGGTTTTGCCGGATGCTGTCGGGCCGCAGATGTAGTAGGGAGTGGGGACACTCCTGTCCCCAATGAAGCTGACGACAGGAGTGTCGTCACTCCCTAGATCGCCAGCGCTCTCTGGCTTTGCCATAAGGTAAAGTGACCTGGTTGGAGTTTCGCCGGATTGCGGCGGATGTAGCGAACGGCGTTGGCGAAGTGCTGGGAATCTCGGATCAGGGTGTCCCGGCAGTTCCTTTGCCAGATGGGGCCTTGGCCGATGCATCTAGCGGAGATGCCTTTCCAAGACTGGAGGAGTTTGGATTGTGGCATGGAGTCCGCGAGGCGGAATGTGACGAACTGCGTGACTTCGTCCTGCTGCCAGTGAGGCAGGTCCGCACCGTGTTTGAGTGTTTCACGGTCTGGGTGGTGGAACTCCGGCATGGGAGGCTTGGGTTTGTGGGGACAGGAGTGTCCCCACTCCTTAAAACGGGAACTTTCCGCCCATGCCCTTCATCATGTCCTTCATGCCGGGCATGCCGCCGAGCTGGTTCATCATGCCTTTGACCTTGTGCGGGGATTTCATCAGCTTGCGCATCTCGGCGAACTGCTTGATGAGCTGGTTCACCTCCATCAGCGTGGTGCCGGAGCCGGCGGCGATGCGCTGGCGGCGGGTGCCCTTGATGATCTCCGGGCGGCGGCGCTCCTCGAGGGTCATGGAGAGGACGATGGCCTCGGTGCGCTTGATTTTGGAAGTGTCCAATGTGCCGCCGGGGAGCTGTTTCTTGATCTTGTTGAAACCGGGCAGCATGCCTAACAGTCCGTCGAGCGGACCGAGGTTTCTTATCATCTTCATCTGGTCGAGGAAGTCGGTGAAATCGAATTTCCCCTCCTGCATGCGCTTCATCGAGCGCATGGCGTCGTCCTCGTTGACCTTGGCGGCGACCTGCTCGACCATGCCGACGATATCGCCCATGCCGAGGATGCGGTCGGCCATGCGGTCGGGGTGGAACTCGGTGAGCTGGTCGAGTTTCTCACCCTCGCCGGCATATTTGATCGGCTTACCGGTGACGGAGCGCATCGAGAGCGCCGCGCCGCCGCGGGCATCGCCATCGAGTTTCGTGAGAACGATGCCGGTGATGCCGACGGCCTCGTCGAAGTGTTTGGCGACGGAGACCGCCTGTTGGCCGGTGGCGGCGTCGGCGACGAGCAGGGTTTCCTTCGGCTGGACGAAGTCGTGGAGGCGCTTGAGTTCGGCGACGAGACGTTCGTCGATTTCCTGGCGTCCGGCGGTGTCGAAGATGAGCACGGTGCCGCGTTGTTGTTCGGCCCATGCGAGGGCGTCGCGGGCGACTTTGATCACGTCGGTCTCTCCGGCGGCTGGAGTGTAACAGGGAACATCGACCTGTTTCGCGAGCGTGGCGAGTTGGTCGATGGCGGCGGGACGGTAAAGGTCGCAGGCGATGAGCAGCGGTCGGCGGCCTTCCTTTTTCAAGCGGTTGGCAAGCTTGGCGGAGGTGGTGGTCTTGCCCGCGCCGTTGAGGCCGCAGATGAGGATGCGGGCCGGTGGATTGAGATCGAGTGGCGCCTGGTCACCGCCTAACAGGTCCGCGAGTTCATCGTGGAAGATCTTGACGATCTGTTCGCCGGGTTTGATCGACTTGAAGACATCCTCGCCCATGGATTTTTCCTTCACCCGGGCGATGAAGTCCTTGGCGACGCCGAATTCGACATCGGCCTCAAGCAGGGCGATCCGGATGTCGCGCAGGGCGTCAGCGATATTTTTCTCGGAGATCTTTCCGACACCGCGGAGGTTGCGGAAGGTTTTGTCGAGGCTGTCTGCGAGTGAGGAGAACATAGGTGCTGAGGGAGAGTTGATGAGATAAAACGGAGACTCAAGACTTCAAGACACAAGATGCAAGAGAAGAGATATGGAAGGGCATAATCTTTTCTTGAATCTTCAAGTCTTGGGTCTTGCGTCTATTATTCCCCGTCCGGAAGATAGGCGGCCTCGCGGTCGAGTTGGAAGGACCAGCGCAGGGGCGTTTCAAGCGCCTTGCCGGCGGTGTCCTTCCAGGTGACCGACACCTGGCAGGTGGGCTGGCGCAGGCGGCGGTTGACCTGCCACGTGAACTTTTTGGTCTCCGCGGCGAAGACCGCGGGCACCTCGCCGAAGCCGGACACGCGCATGACCAGCGTGGTGGGGTCCATGTCATCGACTTTCGCGAGGTTGGCGGAGATTTCCGGCATGCGGGAGTTCACGATGGCCCCGGGCTCCGGGCTGACCGGATGGGGCGTGGTCTGGATCATGCCAGCGATGGCTCCCTCGGGTGTGGCGGCGGGGCTGTTAGAGTCTCGGAAGGTGGTGGCGAACTCGAAGATCCTGTCATAGTTGCCGAGGATCATGTAGCGCGGCAGGTTGTCATCCGGCATCGAACGCTTGACCTTGCCGGGTTGCACCGTGAACGCATGCACGTAGCCGAACTCCCTGGAAATCGCCAGCATCTCCTCGGTGAAGAATCCGCCGGGATAGGCGTAAGTGTTGGCGGGCACCTTGAACTTCGATTCGAGAAACCGTTTCGATTCGCCCATCTCCTTGCGCAGGTAGGCATCGTAGGCGTCAGGTCCCTTGGCCCGCTGCGCCTTGACGGTGGCGGGATACGGATGGCTCACGGAATGGCTGCCGATGGTCGCGCCGCCCTTGATCATTTCCAGGATCATGGGCGTGGTGAGCGCCTTGCCACCGCCATCGACGTAGTTCTTGTAGAGGTACAAGGTATAGGGATAGCCAAACTCCTTGAGAATCGGATAGGCATCCGTGTAAACCGACTTCCACCCGTCATCGAGCGTGATGAGCACGGACTTGGCGGGGATTTCCTTCTCACCCTTTTTCCATGCGGTGAAATCGTTGAGGGAGATCACGGTGAGTCCGAGCTGGCGGATGGTTTCCATCTGCTTGCGGAACTTCGAGGTGCGGATCCGCATGGCGGTCTCGGGTTCGGTTTCCGAGAAATCATGGTAACCCAGGATGGAGACACGCACGCCGTCGTCCGGTTCCTCCGACACCGGCGAGGCGGCGGGAGGAGCGGCGGGTTCGGGTGTGGCAGCCGGTTCCTGGGCATGGAGGAAACCCATGGCCAGGAGGCCGGAGAGGAGCAGGCGTCTCGTCATCGGGGCGGGAACCTAGGCGCGGCACGCGGATTTTGAAAGCACCAAACTGATCCCGGAGGATGAGCCCTATCGGAGATCGGCGAGGAATCCGACGAGAGCTTCGCGGACTTGCGGGCTGGCGAGATTGCCAAGGTGCCCGCCATCCGGGAATACGCGGAGGCGGGAGGGGCCGAATGTCCGTTGAAGCCACGCAAGATCGCCCGGTGGCAGGAGGAAATCATTGCGGTTGGTGATCACCATGGCGTCTCGCGAGGTGCGCAGGGTCGATCCGGATGTCCTGAGCGTGCCGAATCGCTTGAAGTCCGCCTGGCTGACACCCCGCGCCTTGAAATGGGGGAACACGAAACGGGTGACGTAGTCGCGATATGAGAAATCCATGATTTCCTCGTAGGCATGCTCGCGCTGCCAGGAAGACAGCGGGCTGCCCAGCACTCCGAGCGAGTGGCGCGACTGGCTGCTGAAAATCACATCGCGCAGGGTGTAGCGGAAGGTAAGGCCGATCAGATACCTGGACTCCACCGCATCGAAGGGCGGGGCGTCGAATTTGGCGCTGGGAAGCGCGGTCAGACCGCCCACCTTGTGAACGGCGTTGTTCACGCGGTTCTGGCGTTCGGCTGCCGGCCATGCCAGCGGAGCGTCATGGAATTCGTCGATGCGGGAAATGCCGTGGTGAAGATCAACCGGAGAATTGATCGCCACATGGCGGTCGAAGCGGATCAGTCCGGGCGGCAGTTTCGATTGATTCGCGGCGAGGAACAGCGCCTGGAAACCGCCCATCGAGAGTCCCACCATCGCGCGTTTGGTGAAGCGGCCGGGATGGCGTTTCTCCAGCGACCGGTCGATCTCCGTCAAGGCGACAAGCAGATCCGCGCCATCGGTCGGCGGATGGGCCGGAAGCGCGGCGGTGGACGCGCGTTCCATGAACTCGGGATGAAACACGCTGGTGGTAGTGACCACCGAGAAACCGTTCCGATAGAGATACTCCGCCACGGAAAGCGTGGTCATGGAGAGCCGGTGCGATCCCAATCCCGGATTCACAAACACCAGCGGCGCGGGTTTCTTCTGGATCCAACAGTTGAATGGAAGTGTCCGGCCGGTGGACGGGATTCTCACGCCATACGACCTGCCCTTGCGGGGAAACTCCGGATCGTCCAGCCGGATGGTGGCGACGGCGAGCGTCTGGAGCGTGGAAAGATCGCGCGGGCCGTGGACGGACCAGTCCGGCTGGCCGTGCTTGGACATGTAGGTCCAGGCGAGTTTCGAAACCGAGTAGGGGTCCGCTTCCGAGCGGATCATCCGCACCAGATCGCCGCTGGATTCCGTGATCCGGTTGAAGGTGGTGCCGTAGGAGATCCGGCGGGCCAAGGCATCGTAGTTCCAAACTTCGGCGACCTCATCAAACGCGGTGCCGACCGCATTGGTCTCGTCGCTCGGACCGAGGACCGGCAGCATCACGTAGTTCCGCGGCTTCCAACCCCAGGTTTGGAAGGTCTGGCCGAAGTCCGCGCGGGGTCGCGGCATGTCCCAACGGCCTGCCACATCGAACAAGCCCGCCACGCCGACGGTGGTGTTGGTGAGAAAGCGCAGCGAGTCGTCACCCGCGTCCTGCCAGCGTCCTTGCAGCGCCTCGTTCACCAGCCTGCCGGGGAACATCACATTGTGGGTGAAATGGTTGATCGAGGTGCGCACCGGTTTGGGCACGATCATCTGATAGATCTGCGCGGCCGGATCGACCACGCCTTCGAGAACCCCGCGGTTGAAGGCGAAAATCCCGCGGTTGAGCGGTTCGGCAGGGTCCTTGAGGAACTCCGGCTCGATGGCCGGCGAGGACGTTGCCGCACGCGTCGCCGCGGGTGGCGGTGGTGCGGCGCAGGAGCCGAGCAGGACAGCCGCCAGCACGGCGGAGCCCCGGCCTGCATGGCGGGTGGATGGAAACCGGGACAATCTCATGGGCGAACAGCGGGATGGAACCTAGACCCGCCAAGGCGCTTCGCAAAGCCTAATTCCCGCCGGATTTCCGGTGCTGGCGCTCGCGAGTCAACCGCCGGGCGGACGCAAGACGGACCGGAGTCGTCCCTCCCGGGTCAAGGTTCGCGGCGCCGTGACCAGAGTGATGCCGTGGCATGTGGCGGTGACCCCTCCGAGTCTGATGTGCGAAACTTCCGCATCCGTCTCGCCAGTCGGTGGTTTGCCCCTTGTCGGAGGCTGGAGCATCTCCATCGGAGTGGGTGAACGGCGTCTGTGCAACCAGGCGGGAAGCCCGCTCTCGACCTTAAGGTCCGCCAACACAAACCATGCAGGTCGATTTCTCACATAGCCATCAAGCTTGACCCGGATGGGCCGCTGTCATTCCATCTCAAAGGTCATACATACACAAACCACAATCATGTTTCGCTCCTTTTGCCTCGCAGCCGTTTTATCAGTCACCCTGGCCTCATCCGGTCACTCACAGGCCATCATCGGGAGTTGGGGCATCCGCAATGCGGGCCAGGCGAAGAGCACGGCGATCATCACGTTTCTGCCAAACGGCGTCTATACCATGGCTGAGGATGGAAATCGCGGACTCGATCCGAGCGGCAAAGACGGAATGGAGCGGGGAACCTACGCTTGGAACGCATCGACAAAGACCCTGACCACAAAAACCCTTGTCGATACCACTGGCGAGTGGGGTCTTTCGAATACGGAGTTCAAGTCGGTTTCGGTGTCAGGCAACAAACTGACCGCGGTGGCGGACGACGGCAGTTTCACGTTCGACCGTGTGGTTGGCGGGAGCGGCGCCCTCGTCGGCGGCTGGTATCTGCCCACGGGCGGAGGCTCCTTTGCTGTCGTGACATTTCTGCCGAACGGAACCTATTTCATGGTCCAGGATGGCAAGCCCGCCGATGGCGGTCGTTCCGGAGTGGAGAGGGGGACCTACACTTGGAGTCCGGTTACCAAATCATTCACACGCAAACTCATCGTCGATACCAACGGCTCCTTCGGGTTTTCCGACAACCGCAAACGCTCGGTCACCGTCTCGGGAAACAAACTGACCCTGTCTGTCCAGGGCGAGGGCAAATTCGTGCTGTCGCGGGTGGTCGCGCCCAAGTGACCGGAATGCTTCAGGGTGCGCCGGGCCTGGTTTCATTAGTTGTTTCCACGGCCGCCTCCCGGTGGCAGAATCTCGCGCATCGGCCCCATGCGGAGATTGTTGATCCTCGTTCTTTTCGCTCTCGCCACTGTCGGTGGCGCGGCGTTTTGGTTTCGTGGTGAAATCGTCTGCGCGTGGCGTTCGTTCGTGGCGGAGCGCGGCATCACCCTGCCAGGCCCGCCGCGGCCGGATCCGCAGGCATATGCCCGCCTTGTTACGGATCTCAAGCGCTGGCGCGGGGAAATCGCCACACGCCATCGCGCCGCACGCAATGACGGGGAACGAGACGCCGCCGAGCGTGACGCGCGGGCGCTGCTCGAGACCGCGCTTCCCGCCATGATGCGCTGCTGGCTCGGCACGCCTTGGGATTTCAATGGTACCGCGGCCACCCCCGGAGGCGGCAAGATCGCGTGTGGCTATTTTGTCTCCACCGTGCTTATGGACGCCGGTTTCCGCGTGGACCGCTACCAACTCGCCCAGCAACCTTCCGGCAACATCCTCCGCACCTTCCTCGCCAAGGATCAGTGCTCCCTCACCGTTGGCCAGCCATACGACCAATTCCGCTCCGCCACCGCCGCGCGCGATCCGGGGATTTATCTAACAGGTCTCGACACCCATGTCGCCTTCATCGTCATCGACGGCAGCGGAGATTTCCGCTTCATCCACTCTTCCGGATCGAAGCCCTGGCGGGTTGTCGATGAGTCGCCCGAAGAAGCCGGTGTGCTGCGCCAATCGCGATGGCGGATGCTGGGCAACCTCACCGCAGACCGGGAATCCATCCGCCGCTGGCTGCGGCAGGAGCCGATCATGGTGTTCAGGTCGTAGGCGCGCCTGCTGTCCTTCATTGTTGAAACCCGCCGTGTTCCGTCGCCACGAGCCGGGTTTTCGAGTTCAGACCGCGGCCTTGCCACGAACCAGATCGAGGATCGAGGAGGTGTCGAGGGTTCCCGCCCGTTGGCGGATCTCGGGGAGATACTGCGTGTGGAGTTGCTTGGCCTCGGCGGCGAGCGGGGAATAGAGCGCCTTGAGTTCGGAGCCGCCAAGGCTGCGGCCGGCGGCGTGGTACTTCGCGGCGAGGTGGCCGATGGCATAGGTGGAGGCAAAGGAAAACGCGGAACCGGTGGCCTGGTTGGCGATTTTTCCGACGAGCTTGCCGCCGAGTTTCTTGCCGAAGCCGCCCACCAGCTTGCGGGCGAAACCTTCGACCATTTGCGAGCCGAAACCGATGCCGGCGGCGGCGAGAAACTCCTTGATGCTCGCGCGGTCGAGATCATGCCCGTGGGCCTTGCCGATGCGCCAAACCATTTTCATCTGGAGCGGGATGATGGCCATGGTGGCGACGGTTTGCGGCAGAAGTTCGAGCGCGCCGTTGAGAATCGCGTAGCGGAGGATCATGCCGGAGTGGTCGGTCGTGGCAACGGCACCGTCCGTCGATGCCACGGGCGCGAGTGCCACGGAGTCCACTTCCTCGTCGAGTGGCCGGGCTTCCTCCGCGGAAAGCGCGAGCTTCGCCGCCAGATCGGTTAGAAACGCCTGCTCGTCCGCCGAGATTGCTCCACCGCACTCGCACACGGCACGGGCCATTTCATAGGCGAGCATGCGGTCCTCGCGCGATTGCAGCGCGGCGGTCGCGCTGTCGAGCGAGAGCCGCCCCATGAGGATGCGGCGGGAGATCGACTGCACGTCCTCGTCGCCGAGTTCACGGGCGAGCGCCTCGACCTGGGATCGCTCGGTATCGCACTTCGCGCCATCGGCAAACGCGGCGAACAGGCAGATGGCGATGAGGGCTTCCGAGTTCGGATGATTGTCGGTGTCGGGCGTCGTGTTCATGTTTCCGGTGCATCACTGCACGAAAACCAAGCGATGCGCCCGTGGAAAATCATCGGGGTTTTCCAAAACGGTCGATGCGCTCAATGGCTGACATCCACCTTGTAGTCGCCGATCGCCCACTGGATGCCGGCGAGGTAGTGGCGCAAGATGGTGGGATGCCAGTACATGTCGTGGTTGTGGCCGATGGAGCAGTAGAACACGCGGCCCTTCTCCCAGTGGCGGGCCCAGGCCACGCCGAAGTCCTTGTCGGTGCGCTTGATGCCCTTGACGGTCATGTCGGATCTCTCGGTATCCAGGCGCAGCAGCATGTGGACGGCCTTCGAGTCATAGGGATCCTTGAGCTGATAGATCTCCTCCTTGAACTCGACGTTCTTGCCATCGAACATGGCGACGAGCGGATGTTTCTCCTGCCCAGGCTCGACCTTGATGCTGACATGGGTGCCGGCACCCCACGGATGGCCGTCAAAGTAACCGTTGATCATCTTGCCGTATTCGGCCCACTCGTAGCAGGTGTCGGTGGCGGCATGGATGCCCACGAAGCCGCGTCCGGATTTCACGAAGGCCATGAGGTTATCCTTGAGGCGCTTCTCCTTTTCGAACGCGGCCTGCTTTTCCTCCTCGGACATCTTCTTCAGTTCGTTGGGATGTGGCACGAAAACGTTCTGCGTGGTGCTGAGAAAGCAGACGGCGTCGTAGGTCGAGAGCTTGTCCTTCTCGAAGTCGGCAAGGTCTTCGCTGATGACGGCCTCGAAGGCTCCGGTCTTCTTGCCCATTTCGGCGAAGGCGATCTTGCCGGTGGCAATGGACGCGTGGCGGAAGCCGTTTGTCTTGGAAAACACGAGGAGTCTCCGGGTTTTCCCGGGTTTGGCGTAGGCCTCGGCGGGCAGCGCGGCGGCGATCTTCTCGGCGGCTCCCGGAGG
>Ga0315903_10008426_pt1 | contig 12679 bp, 9 predicted proteins | sample LakEriMetagenome_7_FD_203524 | JGI IMG/M metagenome (GOLD analysis project Ga0315903, IMG submission 203524) | Freshwater fungal communities from buoy surface, Lake Erie, Ohio, United States - Buoy 2 MA119 | ecosystem: Environmental > Aquatic > Freshwater > Lake | place: USA: Lake Erie, Ohio...
GCTCGGGCCCGCCCCCGTCAGCTGCCTCTGCGTTTACGCCGAGACGCCGATCGCGCCCGCACCGCATCCCCGTCGAACCAGATCTGGAACGGGAAGGGGTACGGGCAGAGACCGGTGGATTTCTCGGGCGTTTTGCGAAGGTGCTGCCTCGTCAGGGAACGCACGTTGCGGGTCGCCCCGACTTCTTTTTTGGGATCGCACGGCAGGCATGCCGACGGCGGCGGTGGGGTGCCCGGATCCGCCGGCTGCGGACAAGGTTCACGTGAGTCGGCTGCAAGTCGGTCGCAAGGCATGCCGCCACCCGCGTGCCACGGGGGGAAATCGCTTCGACGCACGCCGCCCCGACAGCCCGCAGGCTGACCTGCCCCCTGAGCCGATACATTGATGCTCTACCGCAGGCGGCGACTTGGAGACGCCACGGATGCGTTCCACGCAGGAACCCCATGCAACGCGTCGTCGTCCTCACCGGAGCGGGGATCAGCGCGGAAAGCGGCCTGCGGACGTTCCGTGGGGCCGACGGGCTCTGGGAGGGACACCGCATCGAGGACGTGGCCTGTCCCGAAGCCTGGGCCCGCGACCCCGAGCGGGTGCTGCGGTTCTACAACGAGCGGCGGCAGGCGGTGCGGGCCGCGGCTCCCAACGCGGCGCACCGGGCTCTCGTCGATCTGGAGCGGGATTACGACGTGCGGATCATCACCCAGAACGTCGATGACCTGCACGAGCGGGCGGGCTCGTCGCGGGTGCTCCACCTCCATGGCCAGATCATGTTGGCCCGGAGCACGCGGGACCCAGGGCTCGTCAGGCACCTCGGCGACGCCGACATCCACCTCGGCGACCTGTGCGAACAGGGCAGCCAGTTGCGGCCCCACATCGTCTGGTTCGGCGAGATGGTGCCGGCGATGGACGAGGCCCTGGAGTCGGTCGCCGAAGCCGACATCCTGCTCGTCGTCGGCACGTCGCTGCAGGTCTACCCCGCGGCGGGGCTCGTCTTCGAGACGCCGCGGCGCACGCGGAAGATCGTGGTGGACCCGGAGGTGCCGGAGCGGACGGCGGGCCCGGGGTTCGAAGTGGTCGCCAAGCCCGCGACGGTCGGCGTGCCGGAAGTCGTGGCCGGGCTCCTGGAGGCGGCCGGGAACTGACGGGATGGTGGCCGGGGCGCTGCGCGGCCGCGGTGTGCGTTGGAATCGGGTAGCATCCGGGCCCGCGGCTGCGGAAACGCGCGCACGACGCGGACATCAGGCAGGAGCCGTCTTCCCACCGTGCCGCTGGTCACCATCCGCAACGTGTCCCTGCGATTTCGCGGGCCGCCTCTGCTCGACGACGTCACCTGCCACGTCGAGGCCGGGCAGCGGATCGGCCTGCTTGGCCGCAACGGCGCCGGCAAGACTTCCCTCATGCGGCTGCTCGCCGGCGTCATCCAGCCGGACGCGGGCACGGTGACCTTCGACCCGGGGGCGACCGTCGCCCTCCTGCAGCAGGACGTGCCGGCGGACGTGGCCGGGGCCGTGCGGGACGTCGTCGCCGGCGGGCTCCCGCCAGTGCCCGCCGAGCAGGCCTGGCAGCGGGACCAGGCCGTCGCCCGGATCCTCGGCCGGATGGAACTCGACGGCGACGCCGATTTCGCGGCCCTCTCCGCGGGCCTGAAGCGCCGCGGGCTGCTGGCCCGGGCGGTCGTCGGCGAGCCCGACCTCCTGCTGCTCGACGAGCCCACGAACCACCTCGACATCGACGCGGTCGAGTGGCTCGAGGATTTCCTGGTCCGCTGGCCGGGCACGCTGATGTTCGTCACCCACGACCGCGCCTTCCTCCGGCGGATGGCGAGCCGGATCCTGGAAATCGACCGGGGGCGGATCTTCGACTGGTCGTGCGACTACGACACGTTTCTCCACCGCAAGCAGGAGGCGCTCGCCGCGGAAGAAAAGCGCGACGCGCTGTTCGACAAGAAGCTCGCGCAGGAAGAGGCCTGGATCCGCACGGGCATCAAGGCCCGCCGGACCCGCAACGAGGGCCGGGTGCGGGCCCTGGAGGCGATGCGTCGCGAGCGCGGCATGCGCCGCGAGGCGGTGGGCCGCGTGCAGCTCGTGATCCAGGAGGCCGAGCGGAGCGGCGCCCTCGTGGCGGCGCTCGAGTCGGTGTCGTTCCTCCGCGGCCCGCGGCCGATCATCCACGACCTTTCCACCACCGTGATGCGCGGCGATCGCATCGGCATCGTCGGCCCCAACGGATCGGGCAAGACCACGCTCCTGCGGCTCATGCTCGGCGAGCTCCCGCCGGCGTCGGGCCGGGTGCGGCTCGGCACCAACCTGCGGATCGCCTTCTTCGACCAGCTCCGCGACCAGTTGGACGACGAGAAGACGGTGGCCGACAACGTGGCCGACGGCTACGAGACGGTGCAGATCGGCGGCCAGCCGCGGCACGTGATCGGCTACCTGCAGGACTTCCTGTTCACGGCGGACCGGACCCGCACGCCCGTGAAGTTCCTCTCGGGCGGCGAGCGGAACCGCGTGCTGCTGGCCCGGCTGTTCGCCAAGCCGGCCAACCTGATCGTCCTCGACGAGCCCACCAACGACCTCGACGCGGAGACGCTCGAGATGCTGGAGGAGCGGCTCGCGGATTTCGCCGGCACCGTGCTGGTGGTGAGCCACGATCGCACGTTCCTCGACAACGTGGTGACCAGCACGCTGGTCTTCGAGCCGGCCGGTGGCGATGCCGGGTATCGCGTGAAGGAATACGTCGGCGGCTACTCCGACTGGCTGCGGCAGCGGGGCCCCGCGTCGCCGGCCACCCGGCCGCGCGCGGCTCCGGCCCCCCGGCCGGCCGCCGAGCCGGGAGCCGCGAGGAAGAAACGCTCCTTCAAGGAGCAGCGGGAGCTCGACTCCCTGCCGGCGCTGATCGAGACCCTGGAGACCGAGATCGCCTCCCTGCACGCCGCCATGGCGGGGCCCGACTACTTCCGCCAGCCGGGTGAACTGCTCGCCCGCGATCAGGCCCGCCTGCGGGATCTCGAATCCCGGCTCGCGACGGCCTTCGCCCGCTGGGAAACCCTCGAGGCGAACCCGGGGTGACGGCATGACGGGCCGCGGGCACGCCCCGACCTCCGCAGCGAACTACCGCGTGCCCACGAAGATCGAGTTCCAACTGCCGCCGCTGGGATGTGTGCGGGCCTTGACCAGCTCCACGGCGAAGCCCGCCTCCTCCATGCGGGCCATGAACCGCGGGTCGGCGCCGGCCGACCACACCGCCAGCCGGCCGCCCGGCTTGAGGGCCGCCCGGGCCGCGCCCAGGCCGGCGGCGACGTAGAGCCCGTCGTTGGCGGCCGCCGTGAGGCCGCGTGCTCCGTTGTCCACGTCGAGCATGATGGCGTCGAACCGGCCGCGGCTGGTGGCGAGCACGTCGGCCACGTCGCCGACGACGACCTCCACCCGCGGGTCGTCGATGACGTCGGCCGCCAGGCCGTAGGCCGGGTTGCGGTTCCAGGCGACGACGGCCGGCACGAGTTCGGCCACCACGACCGCGGCGTCGGCGGCCAGGTGCCGCAGGGTCTCGCGAAGCGTGAACCCGAGCCCGAGCCCGCCGACGAGCACCGCCGCCCGCCGCCGGTCTCCCAGGCCGGCGCAGGCCAGGGCGGCCAGCCGCTCCTCCGAGTGGTGCTGCCGCGTGGACATGAGCTCCACCCCGCCCACGCGGATCGAGACCGCACCGTCGTGCTCGTGGAGCGTGATCGGGGTGCCGTCGGGCGTGGCGGTGCGGTCGAGGGTGCGGGTGGGCTTCATCGGGAATGGCCGGCCCGGCTATGACACGGGAAACCCCGGGACGGACGGTCGCCGAACCCCCGCCCGGCTCTTATAATGGAACAAGTTGGAAGGTGCATCCGGCTCGAACCGGGCGGCCCACGCGGCAGCCCGACCCAACCTCGCGAAAGCAAAGGTGGTGACCTGGACCGGCGACGGTCCAGGAGGATGCGCGTGGTCGATCGTCCGTCGCCGGGAGGCGGCGGGGCGGTCGGCGGCGAAGCTTTCGAGGATCCCCCGGGGCCGCCGGCCGCGGGGATTCGCCGAGGGGCCTTCCTTTCTTGACGAGAGAAAGGAGACCGGCATGACGATCGGATTCCCGTCCCTGCGGGTGGACACCGCCAACCCGCTGCACCACCTGTGGTGCAACAACGGCACCTGGTGGGTGCACTACACGCTGCACTTCGACCATCGCAAGCGGCGGGTCCGCCGTTCGCTGGGCACCCGCGCCCTCGACGAGGCGATCCGCCGCCGCGACGACTTCCTGACCCGCCTGGCCCGCGACGGCGAGCCGGTGCCCGATCGCCGGCCCATCCTTCAGGCGGGCACGAGCGCGGCGAGCACGTCCGCCAGCGGCACCGTGGCGAAGGTGGTCGCGTAGTCGCTCATCGAGTAGGGGATCACGAGCAGGCCGTCGTGGAGCGCCGCGCCGCAGGTGTAGACGACGTTGGGCACGTAGCCGGCCCGCTCGTTCTCGTTCGGAGTCAGCAGGGGCTCCCGCAGCCGGCCGAGCACGCGGCCGGGGTCGTCCCGGTCGAGGAGCACCGCGCCGATCGCATACTTGCGCATCGGGCCGACGCCGTGCATGAGCACCAGCCAGCCCTGCGGTGTCTCGACGGGCGGGCCGCAGTTGCCGATCTGCACGAACTCCCAGGGATGGGTGGGCCGGAGCACGAGCCGCTTGGCGTGCCAGAAGTGGAGCATGTCGGACTGCATGAGGTAGACGTTCTCGCCATCCTGCCGGGAGAGCATCGCGTAGCCGCCGCCGATCCGCCGGGGAAACAGGGCCATGCCCTTGTTGGCGATCTCGGGGCCGTTGAGCGTGCTGACGCGAAAGCGGACGAAGTCGTCGGTCTCGACGATCTGCGGCAGCGTGACGCTCCCGTCGAAGGCCGTGTAGGTGGCGAAGTAGTGGACGGAGCCGTCGTCCTCGACGAACCGCACGAAACGTGCGTCTTCGATGCCGTTTGTCTCGGCCGGCGAGTAGGGGAAGATCACCCGCTCCGACAGGTCGGAGCCGGGGTCGCACTCGATCTCGTAGTTGGCGCGGGCCAGGGCGAGGATCGCGGCGGCCAGCGGCTCCCATTCCTTGCGCCGGGTCCGCTGCTGGCGGGTGGCCCGGGCCAGCGCGGCTTCCAGGGCCGCCAGCGTGAACTGGTCGTCGAGCGAGCCGAAGACGAGTTCCACCAGGCCGTCCACGATGCCCAACTCGGCGAGCTTGCGGAGGAACAGCGGCTTGTCGTAGGTGGCGTTGGCCACGACCCGCGGTGCGGTCACGAAGCCCGTCGGGGCGTCGAGTGCGATCTCGCCCGCCGCGTCCACCGTGCCGACGCGGAAGCCGACGCTGGAGACGTGACCCTCGCCGATCGCCCGCAGACTGATGAGAAACCGCCGCCTGCCGGCCGGCAGGCCCGACTGGTCGGGATGCCAGACGATCGACGGGTTGAAGAGCGCGGCGCTCTCGAGCGCGTATTCCTGCGTGAAGTAGGAGCCGATCACCAGACGACGGGCCTCGGAGAGCGGCCGGTCGGTGAGGACATGGTGCCGCACGGCCTCGAACCGTTCCTCGAGGAAGTCGAGGAGCCGCTGGTGGCGGCCGTGGAACTCCGCCATCACGGCGGCCAGCAGGCCCTCGATCGCCGGCTCGGGGAGTTCCATGACGCGGCCGATGATCTTCATCGCCCGCTGCGGGTGGGGCGGATGGAACGGTCGATAGAGCACGCGGGCGCTGTTGGGCCGCAGCAGGAGGCCGGTGCGGCGAACGAGCATCAGACGATCCCGGGGCGGGCCGCCTGACGCGGCACCTCGCGGGCGTTGCCCCCGGTCGAGGCGGCGGTGAGCGACTGCATCTCCACGAGCGCGGCCAGATAGGCGAGCGTGGACTCGGCGCCCTGGTTGTCGTTGGTGCGGTCCTCGAGGAGGCCGTCGCGGCAGCCGCCGGTCCGCGGGTCGCAGAGGGACAGGCCGAGGACGTTGTGGCCCTGGAACCACTCGAACGCCGTCCACGCGAAGTCGACCCACGACGTGTCGCCCGTCGCCCGGAAGGCCGCGGCACAGGCCGCCACCATGCCATGCGCCTCGAGCGGTTGCTGGTCGAAGGCGGCCGGCACGCCCCCCTGTCGCATGAAGCCGCGGCACCCGACCGGGGCGAAGCGGCCGACCGGGGTGACCTGCAGCCGGGCGAGCCAGTCGAGCAGCCGCAGGCCCGCGTCGCGGGCGGCGCGGGAGTTCAGCACGCGGCCGCTGCCGACGAGCGCCTGGCAGATGCGGGCGTTGTCGTAGGCGAGCGACGTCTCGATCCACGGCCAGTCGGCGTTGGCCGTGGCCCGTGCGACTCGCAGGAGCCGGGCCGTCAGGCGGCGGGCCGCAGCCGCGATCAGCCGGTCGCCGGCAAGCCGGTCGAGATGGTCGTGCATGCCGATCAGGGCCGTCGCCCAGGCGCGGGGACTGGTGCACCTCTCGACCGCCGCCACCGCGGCGGGAAAGAACCGCATCGCCCACCGCCGCAGCGTCGGCCGCCGCGAGCGGCCGAGGCACGTCCCCAAGGCCATCACGGCGCGGCCCAGGCAGTCATCGGTGCCCGCGTCGTCAAGCCAGCGGCGGTCGAAGCCCATGAGGTTGCGGAATCGGCCCGTGACGGGCACGAAGGCATGGCCGAGGAAGGTGGCGTACGCGGCCGCCGCCCGTGTGGTGGCGGCGGTCTCGGCGCCCTGGTCCTCGATCGCCACCATCAGCGCGAGCGCCCGGGCGTTGTCGTCGGTGCAGTAGCCGTGGTCCGCGTCGGGAACGTCGTAGATGGCGTGCTGCAGCACGCCGGTGGAATCGCTGATCCGCCAGAGATGCCCGAGCGACAGGGGTGGAAGCGTGCGCCGCGGCGGCGCGGTGCGGCCGGCTGCGATGCCCCGCGGCTTGACGGCCGCGGCCAGCCGCGCCCTGCGGAAGGCCTCGGCGTAGCGGGCGGCGATCCGCGGCCAGGTCATGTCGCGGCCGAGGAGGTGGGCCCGCTGGCACATCGCATGGCGCCGGGCGTGGTCGTCGAGCAGGTCCGCGACGCCCGCGGCGATCGCGGCCGGGTCGCGAAACGGCACGAGCACGCCGCGGCCATCGGCCAGCAGCTCACGGGCGTGCCAGTAGGGAGTGGAGACGACGGCCTTGCCGCAGCCGAAGGCGTAGGCCAGCGTGCCCGAGGTGATCTGATCCTCGTGGAGATAGGGCGTGAGGTAGACGTCCGCGGCACCGAGGAAGGTGAGCAGTTCGGGCAGCTCGACATACCGGTCGTGGAAGACGACGTGCCGCTCGACGCCGAGGCTCGTGGCCAGCTGGAGGAGCGACTCGCGATACCGCTCCCCCTCGCGCCGCACCAGCTGCGGGTGGGTGGCGCCGAGCACGACGTACACCGTGTCGGGATGGCGGGCGACGATCGCCGGCAGGGCGGTGATCGCCTGCTCGATTCCCTTGCCGGGCGAGAGCAGCCCGAAGGTGAGCAGCACGTGGCGGTCGGCGAGCCCGAACCGCTGCTTGTGAATCCGCGGATCGACGAACTCGACGTCGGGAATGCCGTGCGGGATGACGTCCACCCGGTCGGCCGGCACGCCGTACAGCTCGTGCAGCAGCGTCCGTCCCCGATCGGTCATCACGGCGATCCGGGCGGAGAGGCGGATCACGGCCGCCAGCACCTCCCGCTGCTCGGGGCTGGGGCGGGCGAGGACGGTGTGCAGCGTGGTGTGGACGGGAACACGCAGCTGCTCGAGCAGGTCGAGGACGTGGCTGCCGGCCGGGCCACCGAAGATGCCGTACTCGTGCTGCAGCGCGACGACGTCGGCCTCGAGCAGGTTGATGAACTCGGCGGCCCGCCGGTAGGCCGCCGGATCGTGGTCGGCGCATTCGAAGCCCACCTCGGCGGGATAGGCCCGGCGGCCCGGGCCGTCGTGCATCGTCACGACGGGGCAGCCGACGTCCGGCAGGTGGGCCGCCACGGCACACCGCAGGTCGCGGGTGTAGGTGGCGATGCCGCAGCGGCGCGGCACGTAGTTGCCGACCCAGGCGATGCGATTCAGCGGCGCGGCATGCATGGCGGGCTCCCGGGGGCGGGCCTGCCTGCCGTTGACTGCCGGCGATCCATGCACCAGCCGATTCTAGGGATCGCGTCTGAGGTCCACGTCTAGGGATCGCGTCTGGGACGGGCGGCACCGGCGGTCAACCGCGGGCGGCACCGCCGGACAGTTGGCCGGGACGGCCAGGATGCATCCGGCCGAGGGGGCCGCTCACCGCCGGCCCGGCCGGTCGCGCTCGATCGTGCCCGATCCGAACTTCCCGGTCTGGCTGCTCGATCCGTCGGAGCGATGGGTGAGGGTGCCGGAGCCGAACTTCTGCGTGTGGCCGGTGACGGTGCGACCGTCGCGGCCGCGCTCGGTCGTGAGCGATCCGGAGCCGAAGGGGCGGGTCTCCGTGGTCGTGCCGTCGGACCAGCGGGTGATGGTGCCGGAGCCGAACTTCTGCGTGTGGCCGGTGACGGTGCGGCCGTCGCGGCCCCGCTCCGTCGTGAGCGATCCGGAGCCGAAGGGCCGCGTCTGGCTGCTCGTGCCGTCGGAGCGGTGCGTGAGCGTGCCGGAACCGAACTTGGTCGTCGTGCCGGTCCGCGGCCGGGTGACGCCCGCCCGCGGCGGCGTCGGCTCGGCGGCGACCGCGGGAGTGAGCGTGGCGCAGAGCACGAGCGCAGAGGCGAGCAGGCGGAATCGCGTTCCGGGATGGCGTCGCATCGCATGGACCTCCAGGGGCGGGATCGACACTCGACTCGGGAAAGCATACCCCGGGGGCGGGGTGCCGGGGAAGGCCGGCGGTCGATGACGCCCGGCGGTGCCGGTGGTTGGCTTGCCGAAACTGTCCCGCGTGGCGTCGCGGCACGATGTCGGCCGCCGCCGCAGTTCGCAAGGTCTTGTTTGCTGGCGGGTTGCAACCCGTCGGCAGGTCCCCGCCGAGGCCGGCCCGCGCTTGCCGTGGGCGGCGGGGGGCACCTAGGGTTCGCCGCCTTCGGGTGGGCCGCCCACGTCGGGCCGCGCCCATTCCTGCCCGAGGCGTCCCCAGAGGGTTTTCCACGATGATCGGCCAGAGACTCTTCATCCGCCTCGTCGGAACGCTCACCTGTGTTGCCGCGGTCGCGGCCGGCTGGGATGCCGAAGCGGCGCGGTGGCACCGGCGGGCCTGCTGCCACGAGACCGTCTGTTGCGACCCGTGTGCCACGCCGGTGTGCACGACGGCCTGTGCTCCCGCCTGTGAGCGGGTGTGCGTGACGTATCGGGATCCCTGCACCAACTGCTGCACCCGCACCTGCAGCTATCGGGTGGTGAACGAATGCTGCGTGGCGGTGGCGCCGTCGTGCTGCGAGGCCGTCATCGTCGCCTCGACCGTGCGGCCCGCCGAGCCGTCGGTGGCTGCGGCCGCGCCGCGGGCCGTCACGACCGTGGCCGCCAAGCGGTAGCGGTCGATCGGGCGGGGACCACAGGCCCCGCGTGGAGGCGGTGCTTCCACGCGGGGCGGCGGTCGCTCCGGGCCGCGGGGCAGCCTGCGGACGGGCTCCGTCCCGGGCATGGGCGGCGATCCGGCCGGTCGCCGGTCATTCCGACGCCGGCGTCGCGACCCGGGTTTTGCGGAGCCTGCGGCCGCGGCGAGGGACACCGTGGCCCCGGCCGCGGTGCCCCGATGGATCGTTTCGGGCCCTCCTCTTAAGATGGCAGGATGCGACCTCGGATATCACCGCGCCGACGTTCCATCCCGGCGGCCGTGGGAGCCGTCCTGTTGGCCTGCTGGGCGGCGGCGGCGGCGGCCGCTCGCGAGGGGACGCTCGATCTCCCGGGCGGCGGGTCGATGGTCGGGACGCTCGAGGCGGCGCCGGCCATGGAGGCCGGACGGCGGGAGACCCTGCTGTGGCGGTCGCCGGCGTTCACGACGCCGTTCGAGTTCCACCTCGACGAGATTCGCGGCGTGCGGTTTCCCGGTCGCCAGCCCGGCGGCGAAACCGGTGCGTGGAAGATCGTGATGCGCGACGGCGACGTGCTGCTGGCCGACATCGAGGCTCTCGACGACACCGCGCTCGCGGCGGCGCTTCCCGGGGCCGGCCGGCGACAGTCGATCCGCATCGACCGGGCCGCGATCGATCGGGTGAGCCGCTCCGTCGGCGGGCCGCAGACGGGTTACGTGGGGCCGACGGGACTGGCGGGCTGGAAGCAGACGCAGCCGGGCTCGTGGGTCGACGTGGCCGGCGCCATCCGCAGCCAGGTTCGCGGGGCCACCGTGATGCGGGACGTCGGCGGCGCCGAGCGGGCGGTGTACGAAGTCGTGCTCTCCTGGCGGCAGCAGCCGGCCTGTCGCGTGGCAATCGCGGCGGGCGACGACGACACGCCCTACCAGTTGGAGTTGTTTCCCGGCGCCGAAGGCGATGCGATGCAGGTGCTGCTGGTGCGGGAGGAGAAGGACCGTGCCAGTGGCGAGCCCCTGCCCGAAGCCGCCGTGGCCGGCGCGGACGCGATGCGGCGGCTGCGGGTGGCGCTGTTCGTCGATCAGGCGCGAGGCCGACTGGCCGTCATCTTTCCGGACACGTCGCCCGAGCCGGTGGCCGACGTGACGATCCCTCCGGCCGTAGGCCGCCGGCCATCGGGACGCTTTCGGCTGACGTCCGGTGGCGACATCGAACTCACCGGCCTGCGGGTCACGGAGTGGCTCGGCGAGGAGGCGAAGCTCGAGAACGTCGGGCGGACCGTCGTCGTGCGCCGCGACGGCACGCGGCTGACCGGGGGCATTGGCGCATGGCCGGCCGAGGCCGTGGACCTGGAGGTTCAAGCCGAGGGCGGGGCCGTGAAGGTGCCGCTGGCGGATCTCCGGGAGATCGTCTTTCCCGAGGCCCGGCAGCCGGCGCAGCGGCGGCCGCCGCTGCGGGTGACGTGCGGCGACGGCCAGTCGATCGGCGGCGATCTCGTGCGGATCGAGGATGGTCGCGTGTGGCTGCGCCGGGAAGGGATCGACCAACCGGTCGGCCTGGCGGTCGAGGACGCGGTGGCGATCGAGAGCCTTTCGGCCGCGGCTGAGCCCAGGCCGCTGCCGGGCCGCGGCGGCCGGCTGCGGGCTCCGGGGCTCGACGTGAAAGGCGCGTTGGCGGCGGTGCCAGGGGGCGTGGGCTGGCGGCCCGCGGGCAGCGCCTCGGCGGCGGGCTTCGCCGTTCCGCCCGGAGCCGGCGCGGTGCTCGAATACGTGGAACGTGCCACCGAAGCCGCGGGGGAAGGTGGCGCAGAGGTGGGCGGGATCGGCGGCATGGTCGGCACCGATGACGACGGTTTCTTCATCGTCACCATGCTCCACGAAGACGGGGCCGCGCGGGTGCAGGGACGAATGGAGGTCGGCGACAGGGTCCTGGCGGTCGCGCCCGAGAAGGGGGCGCCGTTCGTGGAGGCGAAGGGCCTCGACGCGGCGACGCTCACGAACCTGCTCCGCGGCCGGGTCGGCACGCCGCTGCGGCTCAAGGTCAGTGCCGGCGACGGCACCCGTCCGCGGGAGATCGAAGTCGAGCGGCGGTTCATCGGCGTCATGAGCGACGAACTGATGCGGGCGGCCCTCACCGAGCACACCCGTCTGGCCCCCGTCGTGGCGGACGTGGCGATCGCGGCCGACGGGTTCTCCGCCCTGGTGTTCCTGCGGACCGGGGACGTGCTGCCCTGCGCCGTGGACGCGATCGACCCCGATGGCATCCGCATCCGTACGCCGCTGGGGGAGGCCTCGCGCCGCGAGGCCGTGGCCGTGCCGGCCGCGATGGTGCAGGCCGTGGAGCTGCTGCCCGCGGCCGCCAGCCGAACGATCGACAAGGTCCGCATGGAGCGGCTGCTGACGGTGCCGCGGATGCAGCGGAACAATCCGCCCACCCACCTCCTGCGGCTCACCGACGGCGATTACCTCCGCGGCCGCGTCGTCGCCCTCGACGGCAAGACCCTGACCTTCGCCATGGCCGATGCCGTGAAGGAACTGCCGCGGGCCACGGTGGCCCGCGTCATCTGGCTGCATCCGGACACGCCGCCCGAGGGCGAGCCGCCGCCGCCAGCCCCGCCGGCGGGCGACCTGCTCGTGCAGGGCGTCGCCGCCGACGGCCGCCGCATCACGCTGGTGGCCGAGACGCTCGAGGGAACGGCCATTCGCGGCCGCAGCCCGGCGATCGGCCCCGCGGAGATCGACACCGAGGCCGTGGATCGACTGCTGATCGGCAGGGCGATCGAGGAAGAGGCCCGCTCGCAGCCCTACAGCCAGTGGAAGCTCAAGCCCGCACCGGAACCGCGGGCCCTGCGCAAGCCCGCCGCGGGCTAGGCTCCGAGGGTCACGACGTGCGCTGCTGGCCGCCGCCGACCACGACCGCCGGGCGAGCGCCGATCCGTGGATGCTTTTTGACCGCCGCCCTCGCGGGCTGGGCGACGGCGGTCTCCGGCCAGACGACGACCGTGGACGTCCGCGACACCGCGGGCTTGAAGGCGGCATGCGTGGCGGCCGAGCCCGGCACCGTGATCCGCCTGGCGCCGGGAGACTACCGGCCGGGCGTGTACGTGGGCGGCAAAAGCGGCGGGCCGGGCAGGCCGATCGTGATCGAGGGGGCGGATGCGGAAAATCCGCCCGTGTTCGTCGGCGGTAACGAG
>Ga0315903_10008427_pt1 | contig 12679 bp, 16 predicted proteins | sample LakEriMetagenome_7_FD_203524 | JGI IMG/M metagenome (GOLD analysis project Ga0315903, IMG submission 203524) | Freshwater fungal communities from buoy surface, Lake Erie, Ohio, United States - Buoy 2 MA119 | ecosystem: Environmental > Aquatic > Freshwater > Lake | place: USA: Lake Erie, Ohio...
CCGTTTGGTTATGCTACAGAGACCTTGGTCTCTTGTGGACCACAAGCAAGCACTTGACCGCGTTCACCGCATTGGTTCTGAGATTCACGATTCAGTAATAATTATGGATTATGTTACCGAGGGAACTATTGAAGAAAGAGTCATCCAAGTTCTTGAAACTAAGGCTGATAACTTTGAACAGATTGTTCGCGATAAGAGTAAATTACTAGAGTTGCTAAAAGATGACAAAGCAGGTAAGTTATAAATATGAATGACAAAACTACAAACGAAGTAGAAATCTCCGTTGAAGAAAAAAAGCCTTATACGCTTTCTAACTCAGAGATTCAAGTATTCAAGGATTGCCGTCGTAAGTGGTGGCTCGGTTATTACCGTCGCCTACAGCCACGCCAAAAGCAATTCACTGGTGCTCTTGCCTTAGGTTCTCGTGTTCACGAGGCTTTGGATATGCACTACTCAACTGGGCAAGATTTACTAGAGGCTCACTCACAACTTGTAGAGCGAGACATAGCAAAACTTGTTGCCGAGTATCGTGATACCTATGACCTTGAGGCAGAAGCCGAACTAGGTCGCATTATGCTTGAGGGCTACCTTGAGTGGATGGCAACCGAGGGTATTGATGCTGACCTTGAAATGATTTCAACTGAAGAAATTATTCAGATGCCGTTGTTTGATGGTGAAGTAGTTCTTCAAGGTAAGTTGGATATGCGTGTTCGTCGCAAAAGCGATGGCGTTCGTATGTTCCGAGATTTCAAAACTGTTGGTGGCTCATTCTCTGACTTTGCTAATCAAGCACAGATGAACGAGCAAATTCTTACTTATATGCTTTTGGAATCTGCTCAGAACAAAAATCCTGAAGAACGCTCTGAGGGTGGCATTTTCACAATGCTAAAGAAAGTAAAGCGTACTGCTAACGCACGCCCACCTTTCTACGAGCAGATTGAAGTTCGCCACAACCAGTACACAATGCGTTCTTTCTGGCAAAGAATTCACGGTACTATCTCTGACCTAATGGGTGTCAAGAAAAATCTTGATGCTGGGGCAGACCCTAATTTTGTCGCTTACCCAAGTCCTGGCAAGGACTGCAAGTGGAAGTGTCAGTTCTACACTATTTGCCCGCTTATTGACGACGGTTCTGCCGCCGAAGCAGCAATTAGTGAGATGTACGAGGTCGCCGACCCGTATGGTTATTACAAATCAGAAGACGAAAAGAAAGGTAGTGAGAACTAATGTCAAATGTACATCGTTCCCTAACTCTTATGGTCTATGGCGAGTCAAAAGTTGGTAAATCAACTTTTGCTGTCACAGCACCATACCCTCGCCTAATGCTAGATGTTGAGGGTGGACACAGATTTCTACCTATCAATGTCAAGTATTGGGACCCAATGCGTGAGGAGCCACCAGTGGCTGACGGCACTTGGGACACAGTAGTTGTACAGGTTCGTGACTACGATGTAGTCCTAAAAGCGTTCCAGTGGCTACAGTCTGGTAAGCACCAGTTCAAGTCGCTTATCATTGACTCCATCTCAGAACTTCAAGTGAAGTGTATGGACAACATTGCTGGTACAGAGCAGATGAAGATGCAACAGTGGGGCGAACTTCTTCGCCACATGGGTCATCTTCTTCGTGACCTGCGTGACCTAACTTCACACCCAACTCAGCCACTAGAGGCTGTAGTTATGACTGCTATGGCAAGTCGTGGTCAGGACAATCGTATGCACCCTTATCTACAGGGTCAGTTGAAAGTTCAGGCTCCGTACTTCTACGATGTTCTTGGTTATATTTCTAACGAGACCATTCCAAACCCAGACCCAACTCAGTTGCCTTACAAGGCACGCCGTATGTATGTGGAACGCACGGATGAAGTTGAGGCTGGAGAGCGTGTTCAAGGTCGTCTTGGTGCTATTGTTGAGCAAGAAAACCTTGGCGTAGAGCGTATGCTCGATATGATTTTCGGTCCAAAGACCGAGAAAAAGAAGTCGGCTTAGGAAACTAACCGATTTATTCAACCCCCTATAAATTAAGGAGATGCTATGAGTAGCATTAACTGGGCCGATTTAGTAAAGGATGCTGGAGAATCTTCTAGCGGAAATTACGAGCCGTTGCCCAACGGCGATTACGACCTCAAGGTAATTGAGGTAAAAGCAACAGTCACCGCTAGCGGTAAGACTATGTTCAAGTTGACCACGGAGGTCCAAGGCGGTGCTTACAACAAGCGTCGTATCTGGGATAACCTAGTTATCTCTCCAGAAAACAAGAACGCCTTGGCTATCTTTTTTGGAAAGATGGCTGCCTTAGGACTTCCTCGTGAGTTCTTCAACAACAACCCATCAAACGCTCAGATTGAGGCTTCGCTTGATGGTAAGTTGTTCCGTGCTCAGGTTGGCTCTAGAGAGTGGCAGGGTAGCAAGCGTAATGAACTAACTAAGTACTATGTTCAGGCTTCTCAGGTTGCTGCTCCAGTTGCCACAACTGCTGGTGCTGCGGTTCCACCGCCACCACCTGCTCCAGCCCCAGCCCCTGCTGGTGCTCCATTGTCTGCCCCAGACAACGCTCCTTTCTAGGAACTCAATGAGAGGGACATCGCCCACTATAATTAGTGGTGGGCGGTGTCCCTTTCTACATATACAAATAAGGAAACGATGTCAAAAGTTTTTCTAACTGGTATGTCTGCTCCACAGGCATCTCCAAGTACTAATCAAAAAACACTCACCTACGCTGGAGTTCTAAACAAAGTATTAGTAAGTGCTGGTCACGAAGTTACTTGGGCTAGTCCAAGCGTTTATATGACCGCTGAGTCATTGGATAAGTTTGATGCGGTGCTAGTTGGCGTATGTCCAATCACAAGTCTTGGTGCTAACAGGGTTTACGGTGCCTTGAGTGTGATAAACGCATTGAAGGATTCAGACAAACTTACTCTCTTTGTTGACACTCCAACCCCTAGTCAAATTGAACCTAGCCTAAAGTCAGTAATAACTAACCCAGATAGTTTAATTAAGCAATTTTTTTCATATAGAAAAGAGTTCTCGAATGTGGTTGCAGATAAAGACTTACTTTCTAATGTTATTTCTGGTGCTAAATATCTTTATGAAGAAGACTGGGTTCCTACTATTTACCCAAAACTTCCTTGGAAGTCAGAACTTAGAGTTATAAAGAACGCTAAAAAAAATCTAATTGGTTTGAATTTAGACTCACACTTGATGCAAGAACCTGTTGGTTCTTATGACAGGCGGCTCAAATGGTCAGTGGATAATCTATCTACCCCTTGGGCAACATCGGTTTTGTCTATCATAGAACTACCTAATTCCCCTATGAAGTGGAATAAAGGTTGGACAGACGCTCAAGTAACTGAACAGATTTCTCGCTCGATAGGTGCTATTTTGTCTCCAGATAAAAGAGATGGAACATACTGGTCTTATCGCTATGTTCAAGCAATGGATGTCTGTACCCCAATTATCACTGATTGGAAAGAAAGCCACGCTCTAGGAGACGCTTGGAACATTTTGGCTACTAACATAGAGTCTATGAGCCAAGAAAAAAGAGATTTGATTGCTACTGCTCAGCGGGACATTTATCTTGCTAGCATTCCTAGCAAAAAACAGGCTGTAGAAATACTACAGAATTCTATATTTAGGAGAAAATAATGCCAAAAGTAAATCTTGACTGGGTAAACAGCCAGTTTGCGAAAATTAACATTCATAAAGGTACTGGACTTGCTGTAATTGAATTGCTAAAAACTTGGGAACAATTGAACATAAATAAGCCAGAAAACGCAAAAACCGTGCTTGCTGTATTTTCTCAACTTGCTCAAGGGCACGCTATTGTTCCTGAAGACAATTTTGTTTGGGTACAGGCTCGTCGTGGAGACATCAAAGTAAGAGATGTAGTTCGCGTAAAAGCAGATGGATACCCTGGCTTGACTGGACAAACTCACAACGGAAGAGTTGGCGTTGTAATTGCCATCCGTTCTGGAGACATTATTGTTGACACAACTGACGAGCAGGACCCACCACTAAAGGGCTCACATCACCAGCCTGAAGTTTTGGAAAAAAGGATTTCTGCCTAATGAAAACAAAAATGACTTTTACTACAATCGGTAGCAATAAAGTTGACATCGAGAGACGGGCTATCGACCAGATAGCGGAGTTTTTTGGCATTGATAAGTCCGAAGTTGAATCTAAATGCGATGTAGAGATTCACATAGAGGGCGACATAAATGATAATTACACCGCAACTGTTTATGTGAGAGTGAAGTAATGGGAAATTCAGCATACGAAAATAAGTCTTGGGCATCCACTGTAATAAATAAACTCCAGCCAAAAAGTGTTTTAGATATTGGTCCTGGAGAGGGTATTTACGGAAAGATTGTTCGTAAGTATTCTCCAGCAACTGAAAGACTGATTGGTGTAGAAATTTGGGCACCTTATGTAGAGCAGTTCAAACTTCGTGAGTTCTATGATGAAGTGTGGATTTGCGATGCTCGCATTTACCCTGACTTCAAATATGACCTAGTTATTCTTGGTGATGTTCTAGAGCATATGACTAAGGAAGAAGCAATTGCTTTATGGAATAAAGTTTCTAAGCAAGCAAAATATGCCATTATATCTGTTCCTATTATTCATTTCCACCAAGGCGTTGTCAATAACAATCCCTACGAAGTCCATGTAAAAGAAGACTGGACTAGCGAAGAAGTACTAAAAAGTTTCCCCGGCATAGTGGCTCACGAAGACTTTGCGGTTACTGGAATTTATTTAGCAAAGTTTGACAAGCCCAAGAAAAAGAAGTAATATCGTAATACAAATGACGAAAGGACAAAATGCAAACATTTGTACCGCTGACCAGTTCAGTACAAGACATAGCCAAAGTGCTTGACAACAAGCGTCTCAACAAGCAAGCCCTTGAGGGCTGGCAGATTCTTATGACCCTGCTTGAACTAGACCCGCAAGGCAACCACCGTACCCCTAAAGGTTGGTACAACCACCCTGCCGTGAAGATGTGGCGTGGACACGAGATGGCTCTGTTTATGTACATCTTCGCAATGGTGGAGGAGTGGAAGAATCGTGGCTATAAGTCAACCATTGCTACCAAGGCTTGGAACACTGTTCAGGTTGCTATGGAAAGAAAACTTATTACTGACGATATATCGGCACCAGCGTGGTTAGAGAATAAAGAACTATTTGAGCAGATAGCGTCTAGCCACAGAATTGCTCTACTCAACAAGGACTACGAGTGGTATTCACAGTTTGGTTGGGCGGAAGACCCTGGTTATCGACCAGACACCTACGATTACATCTGGCCTGTTTCCTAAATAATAGAACGGCGTGTCTCGCCCTGATTTATTCTATAAAACAGTGTATTCTTTTATAGAGGTAATCATATGAAAGATTCACGCAAAGGCGAAACACTCTGGAGTGAGTGGTTTGGCGATGGCTACGAAAGAAACATTTCTAGTGCCACCGTTTTCTACACTGAAGACCATATTGATATCCACAACGAAATAGTGAGACGAGCATTAGCCTCTGCCATTCAGAGAGACGGTATTACCGACTCTCTTGGCGAGGCTTTTCGTTTACTCGACGGTCCTGTAATTGTTCTACAAGAATATGCTGGATTTGTCGATGGAAACGACGAAATGACCCTATGTGATAAAGATGGAATAACTAATCACGAAGATAACGCAGATGGCGTTATTCCTATCACTTGGGTTGAGATAAATGTCGATTGAAAAAACTAAATGGCTAAATAATTCCTTATGTTCTAAAAAAGAAAATGAGCATATGATTGAGTGGTTTTTCTCAGAAGAACCTGAAGAAAAGTATGCTGCTAAAAACTTATGCTTTGCTTGTCCTGTAAGAAAAGACTGTATCAAGTATGCCCTTGAAGAAAAACAAATTTGGGGTGTTTGGGGTGGTAGAGATGAAAATGAAATTCGCAGAATTCTATCTGTGGATGCCAACGGAGATGAATGCCGTAGAGAGCGTTATCCGCAGTGTCCGTTCTGTTTTGCTAGAACTGCCAAACTAAAAACTTATATTGTTGATTTGCCTGGTGGTGGTCGTTGGACCACAGCCCGTATGGTTGAGTGTACTGATTGTGGATTTGCTTGGCGTAGTCGCACAAGTGCTAATGCGGTAAATGCTTACCACTCACAAAAAGAAGATAAGAAAAAACCTAAGAAGTAATTACAGTCTTACTGGAATTACGCTAATGTTTTCGCGTGGGTCATAATCTCCACCAAATACCATTGTTAGAAGTCCTGGCTTTGATTCTAGACCTGCACGGTCACGGAACCACTCTGAGCCTGGGTCAGTTGTTGGGCATTGTACCCAAAGTCTGTCCCCGATATCCATTGTGCGGAAATTGTGGAAATGCCCTGACACCCAAAGGTCTGCTCCACCTAGTGCGGTCTGACCTGCTGACTGCTGTGATAGATACTTCAAAACATTGTTTTGGTTTGCTTGGTGTCCGTGAAAAAGTCCAAGCATTGTTCCGTTGATGTCAACAGTTAAAGTTTGATGTCCAGATGCTGGATAACGGAACTCTACATGAGACAGTGTTGGGTTCTCAGCGCAAGCGTCTTGAACTGCTGAAGCAATCTCCACATTCCAACCATCTGCTGGGTCCGCTGATACTTGGCGAGTCACTTCATCATGGTTTCCGTTGACTACTGGGACTATAAGCCTTTCGCAATAAGGGGCTAATGCTTTTATTTGTGCCATAAGCAATCTGCGAGCAACTCTTACCTGTTCGGTGAGCCCTAAGTCAGACGCTGCCAAACCTTGCAGTCTTCCGTTTTGGCTTGTATTGCCTTCAACATGGTCTCCAGGAAGTCCTAGAACAATTGTTCCAAGGTTGAGGCCCATCTTCTGTAGACCCTTGAAGCGAGCCACAGATTGAGATGTCAGGTTTAGAAGTCTGTCAATTGATTGCTGAGTTCCGCCAGAGCCAGTCTTCTTACCAATTTGTTGGTCGCTAGGGAATACTGCGTAAGCACCTTCACCAGTGCCCATCTTTATGCCACGCTCTGGCTTCCACTTCTTGATTTCATCAATTAGTTGTTCGGCATCAAGTTTCTCTGCTCGGTCAACGCCAATTGGTAAAAGATTTACACGAACAGACTCAAGCCACTCACCGTGGTAGGTCTGCCAGCGGGAGCGTCTTAGGGAAGCCACTGCCCAAGCGTCTGGGTCTAGACCAAACTCTTCAAGAATAGTTTTAGTGTCTGGAACTTCGCCAGCAGGTCTTGGTTTAGAAACAACAAAACCACCCTTAGATTCATCTACATCTAAGCGTGGTCGCCATTCTTCTGGAGTATTTGTATATCTTATGTCAGAGCCAGATTTTCCTGGGCTAGACATATCTTGAATTCTGTCTGAAAAGGTCATTTACTTCCCTGCTACTAGGTTGAAACAACCGCAGTCTTTACGACGGTGCCTGTCAACGGTGCTTAGACTAATATCATAACCTTCTTCACGGAATATCTTGGAGAGAGCGACATTAGTGATTCTGCCTGGAACGCCTTCTGGAACATCAAAGGCTTCAATCAAAGACTTCTTGTCTTTTTCAGACAAGATATCTCCGTTCAACATTAGACCGATTTTACAGAGTTTTATATTTGATTCTTTAGATGCCGATTGTAGGCGGTCTGATAGAGACATATCTAAATCCTTTGGTCAGGTCTGTCATTATTATGATACTTGATAGCGGCTAGGAATTTACCTTGGAATCAGCCTTCTTTGAACGGCGTGTCTTGGCTGGTTCTACTGGCAAATTTGGAATAAGAAATTCTTTTATGAGCGTCAATTCAGTTGTTGTCTTTAGTGCGTGGGCTTCAATAGTGTTTACTCGGTCTGCAAGAGAAGAGCCACCGTTTTCCCAGAGTTGGTGCTCGACTCTATCTAGTCTGTCAGCAATCGTGCGACCATTTTTATCAACGCCAATTGCGTCTCCAATTCTTCTAGCAACCCTATAAATAGCGAGAAGTGAGCCAACAATTATGCCCAAAGCGGTTATGACTGCTGCGATGGTTAGAATAAGTTCTTGAGCCATGGTTTAGAATAGAACTCTCGTTTTGGTCTTCGTAGTGAAGAATTACAATTATTACTATTGTATCAAAAAAGAAAATCCCTATTTTTACTGGAACTCGCGGCTTTTCTTAGATATTCGTATCTACAAAGTGCTAATATGGTGAAACTAGAACAACGCAAAAACGATAGAGAGACAGGTCACTGTGGATTGGACAATGAGTATCTGATGTCATCAGACCACAAAGAACGGCTAAAAAAGGCTACCGACTGGTACGCCAAGCAAAATTGGAAGATTCTCCCTTGCTACGGAATCAATGATTCTGGTCGCTGTACCTGTAATGGTCAGCACGATGAACCTAAAGATGTAGGTAAGCACCCAGCCATCGGTGATTGGAACGCTCGTGCTACCGACGAAGAGGGTGTAGTACAGACTTGGTGGAACAACTCACCAGAGCACAACATTGGCGTTGTTTGTCAGAAATCTGGCTTCTTTGTGATTGATATCGACCCACGCTCTGGTGGTATTGACTCTTGGGAAAAGTTCCAAGAACTTATGGAATATGACCTACCTGAAACTGTAGAAGCCTACACTGGTGCCTATTCATACAATGGCAAGAATTCTCGTGGTCGCCACATCTACTACAAAGTGGCTGACACTGAAAAACTAATTGGAAATCTAAAATCTCTAAACTTGCCTGGTATTGACATCAAACACAACGGTTATGTTTTGCTAGCACCGTCTCGCCATTTCTCTGGAGTGAACTATGAGTGGGTTGAGGGTAAGGCTCCTTGGCAAATTTCTATCGCAGATGCTAATGAAAAACTGCTTTCAATTTTGCGTAAAGGTGGTCGCAGAAACACTGGAACTTCGCTAGGCGACGGGGACTGGGGTTCTTTTGCTGAACTTGACTACAGTGGCGAATCTGTAGACATTGCTAAGTTTCTTGAAGAAGGAATTGACGAGGGTTCTCGTGCGGTAGATATCTACAAGTTGGCTTGTGCTTTGGCTAACAAGATGGGCACTGACACCGAGTACAAGCGTATGGCGATTGAAACATTGATGATTCGTTTCAACCACGAGAAGGTTCGCCCTCCGATGGAACTTGAGGGCCCTAACTCTCTACTTATGCACACCCGTCGTGCTATTGAATTTGTATCTAACAACCCAATTACAGAAACGATTTGGCCTGGGCTACAAGACTGGGCGAAAAAGAACCAGTCGCAAAACTCTGCTGGGTACCAAGGTCAGACTGAAAGAGAAAGTACATCTGACCCAGATGATGTAGAAATTTATCAAAGCACTACTTTGCACGGAACTGTTGGTGGTGCCGTAGACGAGGCTGCTCGTAATGGTTATTCTATTGCTCAGGCTTTTGGCTCTGGTGATATTGATATTCCTAAAGACCCTGACGCTATTACTGAAGCAGAGGGTGGGACACCTGGCAAGCGTTCGCTATCGGACATTGGTAATGGTCGTCGTCTAGTAGATGCTTTTGGTTCTTCTGTTCGCTACACTCCGGGAATCGGTTGGTTCATTTGGAACGGCCAGTACTGGAAAGCAGACGCTGAAGATTTAGGTATGCAAGAGTTGGCTAAAAAGTTGGCACCAATTATTGCATCTGAAGTTTCTCAGTACGATGACCCAGATAAAAAGAACGATGTCGTCAAGTGGGCTAATCAAGCAAAAGCAAATGGTCGTTTGAATAGTGCTATTGATAGTGCTAACTCCGATACTCGTGTTGTTACAGCGGTTGAGTCTTGGGATGGAGACAAGCATCTTCTTGGTGTAGCAAATGGTGTAGTTGATTTGAAAACTGGTGAACTTATCAAAGGTAGACCAGAACTACATATCACTAAGAGAGCGCCTGTCGGGTACACGCAAGGATTGCGTAATGTTCGTTGGGAGCAGTTTGTCGACTTTGCTACTGGCGGAGATAAAGAACTTCAAGAGTGGCTACAGCGTGCTGCTGGCTACACCTTGACTGGTCTGAATACTCAAGATGTTATGTTCTTGGTCTACGGTCCACCTGGTTCTGGAAAGAACACATTTGTTGAAGCACTCGTAAAAGCATTAGGCACTCAGCAATACTCTTGGCCTTTGGACTCAAGCATCTTGGCTCAAGGTGATGGACAATCTTCTTCTACTGACTTGTACCACTGGGCCGAACTCCGTGGTCGTCGTATGGTTTGGGTTGACGAGTTGCCAGACTCTGAGCGTCTAAAAGAAAACTCTGTAAAAAAACTTACTGGTTCGTCTGAAATTTCTGCTCGTTCTCCTGGTGAAAAGCCGTTTACATTTGAATCAAGTGCTAAATTGTGGGTCACTACTAACCACAGACCTATCATCACGGATGAGGCTATGTGGAGAAGACTTCGCCCTGTGCCTTGGAGCAATGTTCCAGATAATCCAGACCCTGACCTAAAGGCTTACTTGTTCGACCCTGAGGGTGCTCTACCTGCTGTTCTATCTTGGGCTGTCGAGGGAGCAATAAGATATTTGAACTCTAGTGCTAGAGACCCGCTTGGTTGGTGTACTGCTGTAAAGACTGCTGGTGAGATGTACCAAAAGAATGAAGACCGTATTGGTATGTTCTTGGAAGAAGAGACTAAGGAATCTAATGGTGGCTCCTTGGCTGTAAAGTCTCTCTACTCCGTTTACCGTATGTGGTCAGAAGACCGTGGTGAACGGGCTATGACACAGATTGCTTTCCAGCGTAAACTCTCTGACCGTGGTCTTGATATAGTAGGACAAGGCTCTAGGGCAGAGATTCAGAACATGATTCTGTTGCCTAAGGCAGTGCCGACATCTACTGATGTTGACTGGAGTGTTGTAAACAGATTTAATACAAACCGTTTCTAAGCACTTACTCACACAGATATGTTGTAGAGTAAAAATGTCTAGTTGCGGGAGAGTAACAAGATAGGGCTGGGGTCGCAAGACCCCAGTCCTCCTAACAGAAAGATAGAAATATGAAAATCGTTATAGGTACACCTATGTATGGTGGAAACTCTAAGAGCGTATATGTTTCCTGCTTGACCAACCTAACTGGTGAGTTGTCAAAGGCTGGGCACACTGTAAACATTATGTCCATCACAAATGAAAGCCTTATCACTAGAGCCAGAAATACTCTTGCTCATATGTTTATGAAGAGCGATGCTGACGCTTTGCTATTCATTGACTCAGACCACGGGTTTGTGGCTGAAGACATTGTAAAAATGGTGAACTCAGGTAAAGACTTGATTGGTGCTATCTACCCAATGAAGTCAATCAACTGGGACAATGTCCGCAAGGCTGCTCTTGCTGGTAAAGAAAATCTAGAACTTTATTCTGGAAACTTTGCTGTAAATTTCTTGCCAGACTCTCAGACCTTCAAGGCAGACGAGCCGTTCAAGGTTCGTGATGTTGGTACTGGAATGATGTTCATTCGTCGTAATGTTTTTGAAGAGATGGCTAAGTCTGACTTAGTGAAGACATATAAGAACAACTCACCTAGCGTAGAAATTCCTATGGGCGAAGAGATTCAAGAATATTTCACTACTTACATTACGCCTGAACCTGAAGCAATTCTTCTATCAGAAGACTATGCTTTCTGCGACATCTGGCGTAAGTTGGGACACGATGCTTGGGCTGCCCCTTGGGTGAGAATTACTCACTCTGGTGAATTCAACTTCCCTGGATATTTCTTATCTACTCTTGAAATTCAAGGACAGATTGAAGGCAACCCAGATGCGACTGCTAGTCTTCCAGTCCCTGCTGAATTGAGTCAATCAGATTCTTTACAGTCGTTGGATACCATAATCGCTGATTCTGAGTCGGAATAGAGTCTCGGTTTAGTCCGTCAGCAATCTTTTTAAATGAAGCCCCTTGAGAGCGTTCAAAGACAATTCGGTCTTTGACTTCTTGAGGGGTTTTGTTCATTGGCCCCATATCTACTCCCCAAACAATTCCACGCTGGCGACGGTCTTTGTGGACATCTTTTTGTCTTTCAGAAATAATGCCACGCTCCATCTCGGCTAAGGCAGACATAATTGTGACCACGAAACGACCTTGATAAGTGGAAGTGTCTAGGTTCAGGTCCAGCATTACTAAACGCCAATTGTTTACATTAGCCCTGTCTACAATGCTCAAAAAGTCCTTCGTAGAGCGTGCCAAACGGTCTATGCGGGTGACAAATATTGCTTTGGCTTCTCCACTATCTAACCGCTTCAAAGCGTCTGTAAGGGCTGGTCTGCCCGTAATTGACTTACCTGAGCGACCTTCTTCCCTAACTACTTCTACATTCTCGTACCCTGCTAGTTTGGCGGCTTGCTCTAATTGTCTGGTCTGAACATCTAGACTCACACCGTCGCTTGCTTGGAGTTGGGTAGATACTCGTGTATATAATAATGCCAAATCTTTATTCGGTTCCATCGGTGCTTTCTTGCTTGGCTTGTTCTAACTGAGCCTTACGCTTTTTCTTGTACTCTTTTGCCAAATGCTGTTCAGTTTTATTTTTAGAGTGTACGGTCTTGACCATTTCTAAAGAGCAACTTCTAAATGATGACATCTTCTTTGCCCCGCCCCAGACATCAACCCATTCCTTGCCTTTTTCAGTTTTTACATACTTTATGAATATGTAGCGACCTGACCAGCCAGCAATTTTTAGTTCTGTGCC
>Ga0315903_10008436_pt1 | contig 12673 bp, 11 predicted proteins | sample LakEriMetagenome_7_FD_203524 | JGI IMG/M metagenome (GOLD analysis project Ga0315903, IMG submission 203524) | Freshwater fungal communities from buoy surface, Lake Erie, Ohio, United States - Buoy 2 MA119 | ecosystem: Environmental > Aquatic > Freshwater > Lake | place: USA: Lake Erie, Ohio...
GCTAAGATTTGTCGCATGCGGTTAGAAACAAAGCCCGTTTCACGAAGCTCATTCATGCCCGCGTTGATTAATGCTTCGCTGGTTTTTCCATGGGTCCATGCTTCAAATTTTGTACTATCAAAATCGGTATACCGTGCTTGTTGACCAAGCCCATGGAGTTGAAAATAAGCGTTAGGGTATTTCTTGAAACTGAAACGAAAAAAATCACGCCACAACAACTCAAAGATAACCCAGTAGGTTGATTCATTGGCTACCACTTCACGTTCAAAGCGTTTTATTTCACTATAAATCCTACGAGGGGAAATACACCCTTGACTTAACCATGAAGAAAACTTTGAGGAAAAGTCTAGGCCAGCCAATTGATCGCGAGTTTCTTTATAGGTTCGAATCGCTTGGCTATCCCAAATAAAATGCCTCATTCGCTTTTGTGCTTCTATTTCCCCCCCATGCAGCCACGCGGCATGCGAACTTGTTTCACTGGTGAAAGGGGTTGACTCAATTGTTGGACATGTGATTTGATGAGGGGCATCGAAAGGTTCACGAACAACAGATTCTTTTTCTGCGAGCTTTCTGAATTTGGTAAATAGCATAGGAATATCCCGAACACTAAAGGGTAAATCGTCGGGATGAAAAAGCGTACTTGTGGAATAGGTTTCAAAGTCTATCCCTAGTCCCAACAACTGCTGTTTAACGGATTGCTGTGCTGTTTTCTCCTCGCTCCCAACTTGCTTTTTAGTGTAAACCTTACGAATATTATATAATTTACAAAGGCTTGCGATTTGGGTTTCGGCGGCTCCTTCAATAACTAATAAATCACCACCAATTTGCTGTAATTGAGCCCTTAGATTGTTTAAAGATTCCTTGATAAAGGTCATTCGTGTATTACCAATTCGAGGAATATCCAATTGCTCAAGGCTGTTATCTGGTAAAAAATAAATGGGCAACACTTCCTCATTCTCTTCGATTGCCTTCAACAGGGTTTCATTATCATCAACCCTCAAATCTTCCGTAAACCACACCAACCCGCGTTTCATATATGTTCAATATTTTGTTTAATTTCCAGCGCTTTTTCTAAGATTAATTTCTTTTGTGCATCCTCCATTTTATCCCAAACTTTATACATCATACCGATCCTCGGATTTCGCTCAAGTAAGGACCGATTTCTGGAATAAAAATCCCAATACAAGGTATTAAATGGACAAGCCTTTTCTCCAAATTTTTCTTTTGTTTTGTAGAAACACCCCTCACAATAATTACTCATTTTTTGGATGTAAGCACCCGAGGAAACATAAGGTTTTGAACCCACAATTCCCCCATCAGCAAATTGGCTCATTCCCCGTGTATTGGTTATCTCTACCCATTCAAAAGCGTCAATATAGACACCTAAATACCACCGATCTACCTCATCGGGATGTACTCCAAGTAAGGAGGCAAAATTACCGGTAACCATTAAGCGCTGAATGTGATGCGCATAGGCATGATCTAAGGTTTGCTTAATGGAATGGTGCAGGCAATTCATTTTGGTTTCACCTGTCCAAAACCATGTGGGCAGCGTTGCATCATTTCCAAAATAATTTAATACCGAGAATTCGGGCATTTTTGCCCAATAGATTCCACGCATATATTCGCGCCACCCTAGAATTTGCCTAATAAATCCCTCTACTTGATTTAAGGCATAACCTGTTGGATTATTTAGATAGGCTTGCTCTACTGATTGAATCACTTCTCGGGGACCAATCAACTTGACGTTCAATGCAAAAGAAATTCGCGAATGGTACACGTACCAATGCTGGGTTGTCATAGCATCTTGATAGGTCCCAAACCATGGAAGTGCTTGTTCAATAAATTCGTGAAGTAGGTCAAGTGCAGCAGTTCGTGTAATGGTCCAGTGAAATAAGGTAGGATTAATTTCTCCAATGGTTTGAATGGATGCGCGTTGGATGTCTTCGTATACCTCCTTTTGGTCAGTTGTATGAAGTTCCGTTGGAAAAATCACCTCATTTGGTGGGAGTTTTTTACGGTTATCGTGATCAAAATTCCATTGACCGCCAAGGGGCTGATCGTTTTCCATTAATACGTGAAATTTCTTTCGCATGTGTCTATAGAAAGTCTCCATGAGAAAGGTTTTCTTTCCCTTAAACAAAACTGAAAGATCCTCCCTTTTCGTTAAAAAATGTTCGGAATCTACGGGTGACAATAGGATATCTGACTGCTTGAAATAAGCATCTAGCCGGTATTCATCAGGCCATTGGTAAGAAATCGTTTCTGCTCCTGTGGTTTCCTTTAGGGCCGAAAGATTCTTGATGAAATCTTGTTGGTTTGTGGGGTCGTTGATTTTTAAATAACGAACATGATGACCATTGGTTTTCAACTGTGCAGCAAAGGCTCTCATTGCGGCAAAAATGGCGACTACTTTTTGAATGTGATGGGTAACATATTCCGATTCGGATTTTACTTCCATAAGCACATAGCAAACCGACGAATCCACGGCATTGAACCAGCTGTGATTCATGTTGAGTTGGTCACCTAAAACAAGTCTTAGTTCACGTATTTCCATTGGTTTTATTTGTTCTGCAGCGATCGCTGCAATAAATCACTTCTTCCCATACACGCTCCCATTTTTTTCTCCAAGAAAAAGGCCGTTTACACACCGGACAAATTTTCTGCGGAAGATTCGCCTTTTTAACGTTTTTCATGTTGAACCCTATTTGGTGAAACATGCTTGGACAATACTTTTTTACCAAGGGTTCTCGCATTAGGCGACTTTTTTATTCCATACATGATATCAGACGCATGTTTACGAGAAGTTTCTATGTCTACAATTGGAAAGGGGTAATCAACGCCAAGGCGACACGCATAAAACACCTGGTCAATTTCACTCATTTTCCATGGTTCATGTATCAAGGAAGATGGAACATCCTTCAATGCTGGAATCCATTTCCTTATAAATTCTCCTTCCGGATCATGCGCTTCCGAGTTTTTTATTGGATTATAAATTCTCAAGGTATTTACACCAGTTAAGCCGGCCTGCATTTGAATTTGGGGATAATGGATACCTGGTTCATAATCTAGAAACTGACGTGCCAAGAAATGAAGGTCTCTCCAATCTTGCCATAAATTGTAAACAAAAAAGGAAACGACCATGGCGCGCATTCGAAAATTCAAATAACCTGTAGCAACCACACAACGCATACACGCATCCACTAAGGGAATCCCTGTTTTGCCCTCTTGCCATGCCGTAATATACACGTCATTTTTTACCTTACCTAGGCTTTCAAATGCCGAATTAACGGGCAAGAATTCCATCCGACATTCGGTCTCAAACTTTTGAATGAAATGGCAATGCCAATGCAATCTTGAAATGAAATTAGCAAGTGAACGTGCATTCCCACCTAGTTTTTTTATACTCAGAGCACGCTGATAAACTTGCCGAATGGAAAGGTTTCCATACGCTAAATAAGGAGACAATCGACTGCACGATTTTCTGGCAGCCTCAGGCTTGGAAATATGTAAAGAATAGGTTCTGTGACGGGACTCAAAAAAAGTATCCAAATAGCGTTTGGCATTGAGTACTCCCCCTGGCTGGAAGGTTTTATTTGAGGTTTTAATTTCTTCAGTTAAGGAGGTTTCATCAGCTAAATCCCATGAGACATTCACAGAATTTAACTGCTCGAGCTTAGGGTCGTCTATTGGCGAATGCATAAATTTAAGCCATTCTTTATCCCATGTTTTGCGGTGTTTCAATCCGCGTATGACACCGTTCGATTGGAATTGATACCATGGAATTTGCTTTGACTTAAGCAAGGCCGCAATTCGAATGTCTCGTTTGTATGAAATCCAGTTCCCAGTTTCTTGATGTGAAAATACCGCATTGATTTCGTATTGTTTATTGAGTTCAACAAATACCTCATCAGCCGATGCATGCACGATCGTTAATGAATGGTTAATTAGCACCTTTTTTAATTCCGTAATCGACTCATATACAAAGCGCCAATGACGGACATCCGAATCCGCTGCTTCCATCAATTCAGGTTCAAAAACATACAGTAAAATAAGGGGTAATCCTTGTTCTATGGCTCGCTTAAGCGGTAAGTGATCACTAATACGTAAATCACGTTTGAACCAAAGCACATTTACTTTCATCATGTAAAAACAACCAATATGGAAAAGTGTTTCACAAGAATTCATGGTTTAGCTACCTTTGTAGTATGTTACGATTAACTAATTATTTATTTCTCCTGTTTATGGGGGTAGTTTTCTTGGGGAAATCGCAAGAAAAACAAATACAATATAAATCCGAGTACTTTGTGATTTTAGTTATTGACGGCCCAAGATATACAGAAACCTATGGAGATACCGGTTGCACCTATATACCCAATTTATGTAACACCTTAATGCCTCAAGGCACATTCTTTTCCAACTTTCGCAATAATGGACCAACCTTTACGGTTCCAGGACACACGGCGTTAATGACAGGAATTTACCAACGCATTTCCAACGTGGGAGCAGGTTTACCGAGAAATCCATCCTTATTTCAATATTACATCAAGGAACGTCACGCTTTGACTACGGATGCTCAAATCATTGCCAGTAAAGGAAAATTGAATGTATTATCCAATACAAAGGATCGTAAATGGAAAAATAAATTTCGTCCGTATTCATACTGTGGACCGAACGGCAACGGGTTGAGTTATGGTCCTGACCGAGAAACGATGGTTAAAGTGAAAGAGACCTTATCCTCCACGGCCCCACCCCATTTGATGTTGGTCAATTTATTAGGGGTGGATGTAAATGGGCACGGCAACGAGTGGAAAAAATACCTAGATAACATCAAGTACACGGACGCCTATGCCCTTGAAATCTGGAATGCTATTCAAGCGAATCCTATGCTTAAAGATAAAACCACTCTATTTATTACGAACGACCACGGTCGGCATACGGAAGGACATAAAAACGGATTTGTTAACCACGGCGATGGGTGTGACGGGTGTCGGCATATATCTTTATTGGTGTTGGGTCCAGATGTACCAAAGAATCAAGAAATAACCACGGAGGCTGAAATGATTGACATTCCAGTTACGATTGCACAGATGTTACATATTGGATTTCCGACAGGAAAAGGAAGATTTTTATCTGAGATATTTAGCACAAAAATGTAACCATGAAAATAACAAAAGGTCTGTTTTTTGTATGTTTCGTAACTCTTATAACCGGTTGCATAGATAAATTCAAGCCTAAAAAAGAAATTAAAACGGAATGCCCTCAAGGCGTTGAACCTCAGAAAAAAATATTATTTATTGGTTGGGATGGTGTTCGAAGTGATGCTTTAATTGCAGCAAATACGCCAAATCTTGATAGTCTGCTTGCACAAGCCATTTACTCGTTTAATGTTGACCGTGGCCCACATACCGTAAGTACCCCGGGATGGTCAAGTATTCTTCACGGTGTATGGCCTGCTAAACATGGATTAACTGAAAATTCATTTAAGAAAAATAATTTTGATAAATACCCTGATATTTTCACTTTGATGAGGCAATCAAAATCAAATCTAGGGTTAGCCACATTAAGCAATTGGGATGCATTTTTACAAATCACAAAGGAAGAAACCTATGCACAACGGTTCGATACGGATCCAGAAATGGTTGAAGAAGCACTGAATCTCTTAACAAACTGTACCCCCGATGTCATGCTCATGCATTTTGATTATCCGGATGCCTCAGGACATGAATTTAATTTTTCTCCGAACGCAATTGAGTACATTTCCTCCATTGAAATTACAGATTATTATTTGGGCTTGTTAATGAATAAAATAATTCAAAGAGAACAAGATTTTAATGAACAATGGATGGTTGTGCTAACAACGGACCACGGCGGGGAGGGAACAGGTCATGGTGGACAAGATGATCTTTTGCAAACACGCTATGTATGGCAGGTGGTAAGAGCTCCCTTATTTTCTTCTTCGCACCAAACACATGGAAAAGTCGTGGATTTATTACCCACGATGTTGAAATGGATGAATTGTTCAATCTCAACATCTGAATTAGATGGTGTTACCTTATACTAGTGTAACTTAAGTTTCAAAACTTTTTAGACAAATGGTGGAATTTTGGAAAAAAAAGTAACCATGAAAAACACATTTTATTCTATTGCTTTTATGTTAATGGCCTTTGCTAATTATTCGTGTACGTCAACCGGTGCAGAATCAACTGAAGCTGAAAACGCACAATTCGGAGGAATCAAGACCTTGGTTGCTAGTGATTTTAGCGCAAAAGAAAAAGATTCGAATACGGTCGTTATCGATGTACGAAGTCCAGAAGAAGTAGCCAATGGCTTTATTCCGGGAACAGATTTATTTATTAATTTCTTCGATGGGAACTTCCAAGATCAACTTCAAAAACTAGATAAAACAAAAACATACATTGTTTATTGTCATTCTGGTAATAGAAGTGGAAAAGCAACGAACGTAATGCAACAACTCGGTTTCACAGATATCTATAATTTACAAGGCGGCATTTCAGGTTGGACTGGAGCCTTGTCGCAAAAATAATGAATCAAGACAAACTCTTCGGTGTTATTTCGGTTGGAGGCATCAGTGCAGTAGCATGGTTTATTGCCCCCTATACCCCAAGTGCACTGAACAGTATTATACTTGCGCTACTATTAGGAATCCTCATTGGGACGCTTGTAAAATTTAGAGAAGAAGTTAAAAAACCGGCAGCGACCATTGGCTCAAAAGCATTGGAATATTCAATACTATTTCTTGCGTTTGGCATCAACTATCGATTTTTAGTCAATATCGGTTGGATTCCAATTCTTGGTATTTTATCAAGCATCACCGTCGTATTACTAGTCACGAAAATCCTTGTGAAACGCTTTAACTGTCCTGCTTCTGCGGGATGGTTAATTGGCATTGGAACGGCGATCTGTGGATCATCAGCAATCGCAGCCGCAGCACCTTTTGTTTCAAAAAACAAAGAGGATATTGGGATATCATTAGCAGTAGTTAATTTATGGGGAGCACTTGGAATGATTCTGCTACCCTTAATTTTTCAACTTCCTTTTCTCAATTCACTCAACCACGGATTAATCTTAGGAGGAGGTTTACATTCTGTTGGAAACGTTATGGGCGCTGCATATGGCATTAGTGATGCACTCGGGAATGAAGCCTTGGCGATAAAAATGGCACGTGTTGCCTTGCTAACCCCAGCATTGTTAGTAATCGTTGCCATGAATCGAAGTGAAAACAAAACTTCTGAGCGAATTAAGGTTAAGATACCATGGTATATCTATGGATTTTTACTTATAACTGCCTTCGTAAGTATATTGGAAATTCCAATCGAACTCATTGAGTGGAATGAGTGGTTTGGTAAAATTGCGCTTACGGTAGCCATGGCGGCAATCGGGGTTAATCTTAATCTTAAAGAACTCTTGGTATCAGGTAGGAAAGGGCTTTTGTTTGGTTTCCTAATTTTTATGGCTCAGTTGGTAATGTTGTTTTTTGCAGCAAGTTTTTGATTAAAAAAATTTAGTTATCGCTATGACCTGTTCAACTTAATAACCAATTGAAATTGATTTAATTAAACCAAATATCCTACCTTAAGAGCTTCCATTCTCTATATACTTTTGATAAAGTTTCCGGTAAGGGTTCTTTTTAATATTATAGGGTGTATTTCGCGTAGTTCTACGAATCACTTTATTCAGCATTATTTGCTTAAACGAACCTAAGGTGCCATTCTTCATGGCAGTCAAATTCCAAATTGGCACATTGCCCAAAGTATCAATTAGAGAGGCTCGCAAGGTAATTGAATTTGTAATCAGCGTTGTACCTGTTGCTTGTTGAAAGAAAATGGCAGTCGCCTCTGACACGGGTTCAAGAATTTGGATATTTGATTCAAACACGGCATCAACCTTAAGTAATTTACACAGTTCTTTCGGCGAAATCCTACCTTCATTATAGCCTGCTGGCAGCACAACATCATTCGTAGAATTTAAATCCAACACCTCCACAAAACATTTCCCTTCATTCATTCGTCGTGCAAAGGATCGAATCAATTGTTCTTGTAATTGACGCTGCTTTTGAAGGGTTAACTCATTGAATCGGTCATCCGTCATCCAAATTTTACGTTCAATAGTCGTTCTTGGTGGCAACACCGCAATGGCATGGTGCTTTTGCGTAATCTTAATGATGTGCGGTAGATAGTCTACACTCACACATGAGGAAAGAAATAAAAGAATGATTAAAGGAGCGAAAGTTTTCATAATTCAAAGGTAAAAAAATGAATGAAACTTGATTGCCACTTACTCTGACTCGGATTTTATAAAAATAAAAAAGGGCTGTTTCCAACCCTTTATCTAAATGTTATAAATATATATATTACTCTGATTTTGATCTAATAGCTAATGGAATTGCAAATTTTGGCATAAAGCTAATTAAGGCTATCACCAATTTAAGCACGTAATTATAGATTTCTCTATAAATATAATACGCAATCAAAATTAGTACAGATCCAACGATACCAAAAGCACCCATTTGCAGTCCTTCAGCTAACATATTATAATCTCCACTAATCGCATTCGGCATCATCCCGCTTAAAAGATTTAACCCAGGCATCATCCAAAATACACTGCCCAAATCAAGCAGAGGCGTATATACCGAAGCTCCAACCAGCGTAGCAATTACTTGTGAAACCCCGATATAAAGTGTCATTATAAAGGCCAACTCCCCACTAAGCGTAATCACTCGTGGAATAAGATTGACAAATACATAATGTAGAAGACTTGAATATTCAAGTTCGTGAATTTGTTCTACTCGTTTTTTCATTACACTATAGAGACCCCAAGCTGTGATTATGCTTAATACTAGACCAATAATTAATCCAATACTCGAGCCAACCTTTTTTCCCCCGGATAATCCCTCTGCACTTATAGCTGTTTTGATATATCCCGAATCACCGAATAACAGTACAATTGAAGCCACAATGCCTCCTATCAAAATACACCATGATAAGAAGCGCAGCAAATTATAGAAATACCATTTATAAATATTTCCATTGTCAATATTGCCTAATAAAGGCAAAACTTTTGAATTATAAGTTTGATCAGCCAGGCCGAAACTCATAAAAGGTAAATTTTGTTCATTCATAATTTAGTAGTTAGGTTTTCCTACTCTATTTAGGCTTTTCGGAAACCGCCATATTATCAACATTTAGACAAGTATAAATATAATAGTTTTTACTTAATATTTTTATTTCTATAACTTCTACTTAAAAAAAATTCACTGATTATTTTCAACTTTGGTTACTTTTAGCCGCATTATGTGGCGTACAAAAGATACCCTGCGCCCACTCAAAAAACCGAGAAAAATCAGCAATTCATAGGAGAATTGCGATTTAATAATTCAAAGGGGAAACTTTGGGATTAATCTCGATTCGATTATACAGTCAAATAAAAAGCAAGATCTTTAATTGAAATTAACCAAATAAAAAAAGGGGGCAGATTTGCCCCCTTTACTTTTTAAGAATTATTATTATTAAAATCTCCAACCGATTCGTATGCTTCCGTGTGCCGCACCCAAAGATGTAAATCCTAATTTGGAAGGACCATCAACAAATTTCATGGCTGTATTATCTGCAAATGTGATATCAGTAGTAACGTCAGTATATTTAACACTTGAAGCCTGTAACCCCATTTCTAATCCAACATAAAGATTTTCAGCAACATAATAATCCAATCCTGCACCAAGCGTCCATCCGAATGAACTAGACCCCGCAGTGATTCCTGCTGTTTTGATGGTAGCATCGTATATGTAGTCACCATTTAAATCTTGACCTGCATTGGCCCAATTCTCTTCATAGCTTCCTTTTCCAAATAACACACCACCGAAGAAGTATGGAGACATTTTATCGTTTCCTGTTAAATGATATTCAGCACCGATTTGAGAATTCCATGAACCACGCTTGATATCTACTGTACCACTAGCGCCAGTACCGTCCATATTTTCATAATACGTATAAGACTCTTTACTTGGGGTTGGCGATCCATCACCGAAACCAAATTGAACTCGTGCCGCAATGTTGTCGTTAACGAAATAACGCATTCTTAATGAAGGAGCAGTCCAATTCATACCGTCATTCGCATTGTAATTGATTAACCCTTCCAAAGAGAAATGACTTGCATCACTCGCTGGTTTCTGTGCCATCAATGAACCAGAAATTACTAACCCTAATCCTAATAGTACTTTTTTCATAATTTAAAAGTTTAACTAAATCTAGGTGGTCTTAACGCAGGCTTAACACGCAAGGTTTCAAGGTTTCAATTTTTCAAAATAAAATAGTTAATAAACATCGAAACCCTTTTAATAAAGGTAAAACTGGGAGCCAAGGGTTTAATTGCAGCAATTACGTGAACCTATGGTAGGTCGATTATTCAATTAATTGATAACGCGCTTTTATTCACCTATTCATTACCTTTGCAGAAAAATAATCACATGTCGAAACCCGTTCGCGTACGCTTTGCCCCTTCTCCGACTGGCCCTTTACATATGGGAGGTGTAAGAACTGCACTTTATAATTACCTGTTTGCAAAAAAGCACCAAGGAACCTTCTTAATTCGAATCGAAGATACAGATCAAACACGTTTTGTACCCGGTGCGCAAGAGTACATTATGGATGCGCTGTCTTGGTGCGGTATCATGCCGAGCGAAGGTCCTGGACTTGGAGGAGACTTCGGACCCTATGTGCAATCGGAACGAAAAGCCATGTATCGTCCGTATGCGGAGCAGCTTGTAGCTAATGATAAAGCATACTATGCCTTTGATACCGCGGAAGAATTGGAGCAAATGCGGGAACAGGCCAAACAAATGGGGATGCCGAATTGGCAATACAACAGTGTAACGCGGGTAAGTATGAAAAACTCGTTAACCTTGCCGCATACGGAAGTTGAACAACGATTGGCTAACGGTGATCCGTATGTGATCCGTATGAAAATGCCACGGAATGAAGACGTACGTTTTCATGACCTCATCCGAGGATGGGTAGTTGTTAATACGAATAACTTAGACGATAAGGTATTATTCAAAAGCGATGGCATGCCAACCTATCACTTAGCGAACATTGTAGATGATTATACCATGAACATATCGCATGTAATTCGTGGTGAGGAGTGGCTACCTTCAGCGCCACTGCATGTATTGCTTTATCAAGCTTTCGGTTGGGATGCACCAGAATTTGCACACCTTCCGTTATTACTTAGACCCGATGGAAACGGGAAATTATCCAAACGCGATGGTGACCGCCTAGGATTTCCAGTATTTCCTACCAACTGGATCACTGCTGAAGGGGAATTATATTCTGGATACCGTGAAAAAGGGTATTTACCAGAGGCCTTCATTAATATGTTGGCTTTATTGGGTTGGAATCCGGGTACGCCTCAAGAGATTTTCACCTTGGATGAGTTAGTTGAAGCCTTTTCTTTAGAAAGAGTTTCTAAATCAGGAGCAAAATTTGATCCAGAGAAAACGAAGTGGTTTCAACAAAGTTGGTTGCGTATGCAAGCTGATGCAGACATCGCCAAGGGATTAAAAGAAACAAACCCTACCCTAAATATTTCTGATTCCGCTTTGGAAACTTTGGTTGGTTTAATGAAAGAACGCGCCACCTTTGCAGAAGATATCTTAACGGATGGAGCCTATTTCTTGGCTAATCCAAGCGTATTTGATACGGAAACTATTCGTAAAAAGTGGAAAGCAGAAACATCCGGATATTTGAATGAATGGATGATTCGATTGGAGGGAATTTCTGAGTTTAACTCGGCGAATATCGATTCTGCTTTCAAGGGATATTTGGAAGAGAAAGGCCTGGGAATTGGTGCTGTATTGCTCCCTTATCGTTTATCCGTTACAGGTGTTGGCGCTGGTCCAGGAATGTTTGATGTGAGCGCGTTTCTTGGTAAAGAGGAAGTCTTAACCCGCATGAAAGAAAACCTACCTAAAATTGCCGCCATTCTAAATGAAGCATAAAATTCACGTTCGGGGTATTCGCTGTTATTCTTTTCATGGGTGCATGGAAGAAGAAGCGCGGATTGGCGGATATTATACGGTAGATGTAACGATTGACACCGACTTTTCAAAAGCCGCAGCCAGCGATGAATTAATTGATACGGTAGATTATTGCGCCGTTCAAAACATAGTAGCAGAAGAAATGGGCATTCGGTCGAAATTGATTGAGCACGTAGGACAACGGATCGTTTCAAGAATAACAAAAGAATTGAAGGGAATCTTGGGCCTTAGAGTTGAAATTCACAAGCTTTATCCGCCTATTGATGGGGATACAAGAGAGGTATCTATTGTAATTGAGGTATAGATAATTGTCGTTTTAATTAAAATCATTACACCGATATCGGTATGCTAATTCTTCAAAACAATCAATTAAAAGTTTGTATCAACCCATTGGGCGCTGAACTTCAACAATTCACCCATATAACTCATGGGAACTTGCTATGGCAAAAAAACGACAAACTCTGGAATCGCTTTGCCCCAATTCTATTTCCTATTGTTGGACGATTACTTAACGATCAGTACACGTTGAATCATGAATCATATGGCATGCGGCAACATGGCTTCGCCAGGGATCAAGTTTTTCAGGTAATGGAACATTCAGAAGATTCCATCACTTTG
>Ga0315903_10008438_pt1 | contig 12670 bp, 9 predicted proteins | sample LakEriMetagenome_7_FD_203524 | JGI IMG/M metagenome (GOLD analysis project Ga0315903, IMG submission 203524) | Freshwater fungal communities from buoy surface, Lake Erie, Ohio, United States - Buoy 2 MA119 | ecosystem: Environmental > Aquatic > Freshwater > Lake | place: USA: Lake Erie, Ohio...
GCGCCGCCGGGCGAGCCGAGATCGGCGAAGAACTCCGCGTTCGCCGCGGTGTAGTCCTTCCACTCCTCCGGGACGTCGTCCTCGTAGAAGATGGCCTCGACGGGGCACACCGGCTCGCAGGCTCCGCAGTCGACGCACTCGTCGGGCTGGATGTAGAGCATCCGGTCGCCCTCGTAGATGCAGTCGACGGGACATTCCTCGATGCAGGCCTTGTCCTTGAGGTCCACACACGGGAACGTGATGACGTAGGTCACCTGAGCCTCCGGTTGATCGGCCCTCGTCTGTGGAGGGCGTCCGACGCGCACACCTTACCCACCCGCCCCGGCGAAAACCCCACCCGTCCCGGCGTGGGCCCCGGACCGCCTACTCGTTGGTGAAGACGTCGTCCTCGGGAGGCGGGGCATCGCCCGCAGGGCCGGACGGCTCCGCCGACGGGCTGGGCTCGCCATCGCCGCCATTCGCCTCGCCATTCGCCTCGCCGTCCTTCGGCTTGTCGTCCTTCGGCTTGTCGTCCTTGGGGTCCTTGCCGCAGGTGACGTCCGGCGCGGGCTTGTAGCGCGTCGTGATGGGCTCGCGCTTGACCTCCTCGCCGTCCTTGTAGAAGACGCGGTCGACGGTGATGGTGAACCCGTCGACACCGTCCTGGCCCTGGCACTCCGGCGAGTCGTCGTAGATCTTCTCGAACGGCACGGTGTCCCGGCGCGGGCCGAACTCCGCATCGATCTCGTCGTAGTCCTTTGTCCCCCAGAACGACACGGTCATCGAGGTCGGCGACGTGCCGGCGGTGATGAAGACAGCGTTCGGGGTGTCGTTGCGGAACTTCATGTCGAAGATCCCCCACGCCACGGTGGCCTCGAGTCCCGGCTGGTAGCGGGAGATGTAGATGGAGTGGGCGATCGTCTGCACGCGCTCCATGCCGGCGAAGAACGCGGCGGTCCAGGTCGTGGTGGCGGACGCCGACACTCCTCCGCCGAGCGCCTCCTGGAACACGCCGCCCTCGCCGACGACGAAACCCTCGGTGTACCCGTTCTCCTCGGTCCGCTCGAGGATGGTGTCGTTCAGGGAGAACGTCTCCCCCGGCATGAGCAGGGTGCCGTTGATGCGCTCGGCGGCCTGCCCGATGTTCTGGGATCGGTACGCGGCGTACGGGTACTGCTGCGTGAAGGACGACAGCCGCTCCTTCACTCCCAGCGCCTTCGCCTCCTCCGTCGTCAGCTCCGGCTCGCGCACCCCAACGGGGACGGTGACCCGGCGCTCGACGGCGGGCAGGGCGATGACCTCGGACACGGCGGCGGCGAGCTCGTCATCCGAGACTCCCTGACCGACCTTGGACTTCACGACCTTGGGCTTGCCGTTCTTGATGCGGAAGGTGGCGTCACGGCCCTTCACCTCGATGGGCGCGAGCTCGGAGGCGATCGCGTCATGCAGCACGGCGCCGTCGAGCTGGGGCACGAACTGGCCGTCGGCGGCGGTGAACGACAGCGCCCGTCCGACCGCCTTGCCCGGGATCTGCGCGGTGACGGTGCCTGCGGTCACGGTGACGGGGCTGCTCGCCGCCTCCTGCGCCAGGACGACGGCTTCGTCCGCGGCGTCGGCGGTCACCGTCGGCTGCACGTCGAGCACGACCGCCTGGACCGGGGCTCGCGGTTCGAGGACCGCATCGACCAGTGCGGACATGGTCGCCTCACGATCGAGCACCTGGCCGGGCGTTCCCGGCGTGACGACGGCCTCGCCCCTGCGGATCTCCAGTGTGGGCTCCACGGCCGGCCGGTCGACGGTGTCGGCGATCGAGTCCACTTCGGCGGCGAGCCGCGGCTCGTCCACAGCCGGCAGGGCCGGCAGCTGCTGGGAGGAGAGCAGCTGCTGCACGAGGGTGATCGGGTTCCAGGTGTGCCCGTAGGCCGGGGCCACCGACGCTGGCGCGTCGAGACTGAGCCCCGCGTCGGCCGGCATGATTCGGAAGGTGTCCTCGAGGGCGAGCAGACGCAGGCGCTTCTCTGCCTGCGGCCCGAGCTCGGCCTCCACGGCCGCGGCGGCGTCCTCCTGACTGAGGCCGCTGATATCGACCCCGCCCACACTCGTGCCCGAGCGAGCCGTCGATCCCGACGTCAGGGCAAGCACGAGGTATCCCGCCAGGAGGAGGGCCAGCAGGGCCGCAGCGCCGATGAGGAGGCCCTTCCGGGTGGCCGTCATCGACGTCACCACCAACTCCCTCCCAAGCACACTCGACCAGGCGGCAGCCCCCTACCGACACGACGATGGTACGGGGCCCCTGAGGCTAGGGACGAATCACAGGCGTCCCTCGTTCCGGGTGTCGGCAGATGACACTGCGCCACGCGGCAGCGAGATGCTCGCCGCGGCCGACGCCAGGATGACGCCGCCGAGCAGGTACACGAACTGGCGGCCGCCGCCGGACAGGGCGACGTCGCCCGACGGCGACTCGGCAGACAATGCGATGGTCGCGACCAGCCATCCGCCCGCGACGGCCCAGCCGCCCCACCGGCTGCCCAGCGCCCACACTCCGCCGCGGATCACGATCACCAGCCCGACCCAGACGACCGGGACCCCCCACGGGATCGACACGACGCCCCAGGGGGTGTCGAGGAGCAGGCGCTGGGCCTGGATGAACGCGCCAGCGACCCCGATGACGAGGCCGAGCAGCAGGAGCAGCAGGCCGATCACCCACCGCCCGCCGCGGCTGCGTGTCACCCGTCGATCCCCGCGAACAGGTCGGTCTCGTGCCCGTCGGTGACGACAGCGGCGACCGGACCTCCCGCCCAGCGGTAGTACTCGATCCCGAAGGCCTCGGCACCGACATTGTCGGCGAGGGCGAAGAAGCCGCCGTCGACGCTGACCTGGGTGCCATGGGCGCGCAGCGCGGCCATCTTCGCCGGCAGGTGCGCGGTGGCGTCGATCGCCGTGGTGACCAGGTCGTCGTCGCAGGCGAACGGCAGGTCGTCGGGATCCATCGCGGTGAACTCGTCGTCGACGCCCTGCGCCTTGAGCGCCTCGATGCCGGCCCGGATGATGCTGCGCGGGAACGCCGTCCAGTAGACCTTGCTGACCTGCCACAAAGGCCCGAGGTCGGCGCGGAAGGTGGGGCTGGCGGCGAGGGCGATCGCGTAGTGCGTGACCCGGTGGGCCTGGATGTGGTCCGGGTGGCCGTAGCCGCCGAAGTCGTCGTAGGTGACGACGACCTGGGGGCGAACCTCCCGGATGACGGGGACGAGCTCGGTGGCGGCAGCCAGCAGGTCACTGCGCCAGAAGCAGTCGGGGCGCTCGTTGGGCGGGGTCCCGACCATCCCGGAGTCCCGGAAGCGACCGGCTCCTCCGAGCAGTCGGTGGTCAGTGACCCCTAGTTCCGCCATCGCGGCCGCCAGCTCCTGCTGCCGGTGCGCGCCGAGCGCGTCCTCCTGGTCGGACGCGAGATGGGACAGTTCGGGCAGCAGCACCTCGCCATCCTCGCCCAGGGTGCAGGTGACGAGGGTGACCTGGACCCCGTCGGCGACGTACGCGGCCATCGTCGCCCCCGTGGCGATGGTCTCGTCGTCGGGGTGCGCATGCACGAGAAGGAGGCGGCGGTCCATCCCGGCAGGGTACCCTCGCGCAGGGGGCTTGAATCGGACCTGGGGGGGCCGGATGAACACCACGTCGCGTGCGGCGACAGTCGGACTGGGCCTTGTGCTGCCCGTGCTGCTGATCGTCCTCATCCTCGGGGCGGACTACCTCGAGAGCCCCAAGACCGCCTACGTCGGCGTGCTGGCCGTCGTGCCCATGCTCTCCGCCGTCTTCGCCACCCCGCGGATCACCGCCCTCGTCGCGGTCATCACCTGGCTGTCCGCGTTCACCTTCGGCCAGCTGGCCTCCGACGGCAACGTCGGCGCCCAGCAGGTCCGCCTGGTGATCATCGCCCTCTCCGGCCTTGCTGCCGTGGGCGCGGCGACGCTGCGCGGCCGCCGCGAGCGCGCCCTCGTCGCCGCCCTGCAGGAGGCCGCCGCCGCCGAGCAGTTGCGAGCGCGGGCCGAGACCGACCAGCTCACCGGCCTCGCGAATCGGCACGGGCTGACCACCCGGGTTGCTGCCGCGGATCCGAGCATCACGCGCACCGTCGCGCTCATCGACTGCGACGGCCTGAAGATCATCAACGACAGCCTCGGGCACCTCGCCGGCGACGAGTACCTGACGGCGATCGCGGGGCGGGTCGTCGGCAGCCTCTCGAAGGACGACCTGGTCGCACGGTGGGGCGGTGACGAGTTCCTCGTCGTGCAGCGGCTCGACGTCCAGAGGGCGATGGTCGCGCTGCAGCGCATGCACGGCACGGTCAGTGGCACCCCCCTCGGCATCGCCGGGACCATGACCCCAGCGTCGGTCTCGATCGGCGTCGCCGAGTGGCGGCCCGGGATGACGTTCGACGAGGCACTGCAGGCAGCCGACACCGCGATGTACGAGGCGAAGGCCACCGGACGCGACCGGATCGTCATCGCCGGCGGCGGCGCGTGATCATCACCGGCTGACGGCACATCGCCATGGTTGGCTGACGGCTCCTACGATGCGGGGATGACGACCCCCGCGACCGACCAGCCCGTGAGCTACCCCCGCCAGGAGGCGGCGACCAGGCGGTTCCGGCTCGGGGTTCCCCGCTCCTTCACCGTCGCTCCCGACGGGCGACGGGTGGCCTTCATCCGCAGCGCCGGCGGGCGTGATCCGGTCGGCAGCCTGTGGGTGGCCGAGGCCGACGGCTCGGGATCGCTGACGGAGCGCTGCGTCGTCGACGCACGCGAGCTCGTGCGTGCCGACGCCGAGCTGCCCGCCGCGGAGCGGGCCCGGCGCGAGCGACTGCGGGAGACCACGGCCGGCATCACCGCCTACTCCGCCGACGACGCTGTGACCCGGGCCGTGTTCAGCCTCGACGGAGTCCTGTTCGGTGTCGATCTGACCGTCGCTGGCGCCGTGCCCATCGAACTGCCCACGCCCGGACCAGTTGTCGACCCGCGCATCTCCCCCGACGGCTCCGCGGCGGCCTTCGTCTCCGAGCGATCCCTGTACGTCGTCGACACCGATGGCAGCGGTCCCGAGCGCCTGCTGGCCGAGGCCGACAGCGAGACGGTGTCGTGGGGCCTGGCCGACTTCGTCGCCGCGGAGGAGCTCGACCGCGTGCGGGGGCTGTGGTGGCTTGCGGGCGGAGCGGCCCTGCTCGCCGAGCGGGCAGACGAGGGTCAGGTCGACATTCGGTGGATCGCGGATCCCGCCCAGCCCGAGCGCGAGCCGGTCGCACACCGCTATCCGATGGCCGGAACCACGAACCCCGAGGCGCGCCTGTTCGTCGTGCCCGTCGACGGCGCGCCGCCGGTCGAGGTGCCTTGGGATCGTGACGCCTACCCGTACCTCGCGACGGTCGTGCCGGACGAGGCCGGCGGCGCGGTCGTCAGCGTCCTCAGCCGCGACCAGCGCCGTCAGCTCATCCTCGACGTCCGCCCGGACGGTGGGACCTCGGTCGCTCGCGAGCGGGTCACGGCCCCGTGGGTGACCATGCAGGCCGGGGTTCCGCGCCGTGGCCCGAACGGGGCCCTGCTGGAGATCGTCGCGGACGAGGCAGCCGACACCTTCCGACTGGTGGCCGACGATGCGCCCCTCACTCCGGCCGGCCTGCAGGTCACCGGCGTTCTGGCCGTCGACGACACGATCATCGTGAGCGCGCAGCCCGGGCCGATGGACCATGGCGTCTACCGCGTCGCTGCGGACGGCTCGGTATCGGCGATCGCGGACAGCCCCGGAGCCCACTCCGCGGCGGCCGGTGCCGGTGGCATCGTGCTCGCCTCGACAGCGCCGGATCACGTGGGAACGTCGTTCGAGGCCCGGCTTGAGCACGGCACGGCTGCCATCCCGTCACTGGCCGAGGTTCCGATGGTGCGGCCGCAGGTGTCCTTCCACGAGGTCACCGACCGCCGGCTCAACTGCGCCGTCCTGCTCCCCACCGGGCACGTGCCCGGTTCCGGACCCCTGCCGGTCGTGATGGCACCGTACGGCGGGCCGCACCACGCGCGGGTCGTGCACGCCGCCGGTGCATTCGCGGCCGATCAATGGCTCGCCGACCAGGGGTTCGCCGTCGTCATCGTCGACGGAGCCGGCACGCCAGGCCGCGGGCCGGCGTTCGAGTTCGAGGTGAGCAACGACCTTGCCACCCGGGTCCTCGACGACCAGGTATCGGCGCTTCGGGCGCTCGCCAGCGACATCCCCGATCTCGACCTCAGCAGGGTCGGCATCACCGGCTGGTCGTTCGGCGGCTACCTCGCAGCTCTCGCCGTGCTGGACCGCCCCGACGTGTTCCACGCGGCGGTCGCCGGCGCGCCGGTCACGGACTGGGAGCTGTACGACACCGCCTACACGGAGCGGTACCTCGGGCTGCCGTCGGACAACCCGGACGTCTACGCGTCGACGTCGCTGCTCTCCCGGGCGGCACGGCTCGAGCGCCCGCTGCTGATCATCCACGGCCTCGCCGACGACAACGTGCTGGTGGCCCACTCACTGCAGCTCTCCAGTGCACTGCTGGCGGCCGGTCGACCGCATTCGGTGCTGCCGCTCAGCGGCGTGACGCACATGACGCCGCAGGAGGTCGTGGCGGAGAACCTGCTGCGACTCGAGGTCGGGTTCCTGGCCGAGCACCTGCAGGGCTGAGCCCTACGGTCCCTCACTCGGGGTCGGCGGCATCCAGACGGGTCGTGCCGACACCGCCGAGATCGGTGATGGTCTCGCTGTAGTAGCCGGGCTCCTCGTGCTCCTGCGGGGTGAGGCCCGGATCCGGCCCGTGGATGACCTTCTCCTCGAGCGGATCGACGATCGGGAAGTGGCAGGCGACGTGGTGACGCGGCGCCACCTCGCGAAGCAGGGGCACCTCCGTGCGGCAGCGGTCCTGCGACTGGAAGCACCGCGTGTGGAACACGCAGCCCGACGGTGGATCGATGGGGCTCGGCAGGTCGCCGCCGAGCACGATCCGCTCGCGCGTGGTCTGGATGCGCGGGTCGGGGATCGGCACGGCCGACAGGAGTGCTGCCGTGTACGGGTGCATCGGCTTGTCGTAGAGCACGTCCCGCGATGCCGTCTCGACGACGTGACCGAGGTACATCACGGCGACGCGGTGCGCGATCTGCCGGACGACCGCCAGGTCGTGGGCGATGAACAGGTAGGAGACCTCGAAGTCGTCCTGCAGGTCCTGCAGCAGGTTGATGACCTGCGCCTGGATCGACACGTCCAGGGCCGAGACCGGCTCGTCGCAGATGATCAGCTTGGGGCGCAGCGCGATCGCGCGTGCGATGCCGATGCGCTGCCGCTGCCCGCCGGAGAACTCGTTGGGGTACCGGTTGACGTGCTCGGGGTTGAGCCCCACCCGGTCCATGATCTCCTTGACGGCCTTCTGCAGACCGCCAGGCGGATCGACCTTCTGGATCTTGAACGGCATGCCGATGATCGCGCCGACCGTGTGTCGCGGGTTCAGGGCGTTGTACGGGTCCTGGAAGATCATCTGCGCCTGCTTGCGCACGGGACGCAGATCACGACGCGACATGCCCCCGACGTCGATGCCGTTGACCACCACGCGGCCCGCCGTGGGATCGACCAGGCGGAGGATCGCTCGCCCGGTGGTCGACTTGCCGCAGCCGCTCTCGCCCACCAGGCCCAGGGTCTCGCCCTTGCCCACGGTCAGGCTGACGTCGTCGACGGCCTTCACCGCACCGATCGTCTTGGGGAAGAGCCCCCGCGACTTCACCGGGAAGTGCACCTTGAGGCCTTCGACCTCGAGCACCGGCTCACTGGCCTCGGTCCCGCTCACGAGTCACCTCCCCGTCGGCGCAGCTCGGAGGGCAGATGGCAGCGCACCAGGTGGCCGGGCGCGGTGTGCAGCAGGAGCGGCTCCTCCTGCCAGCACAGTCCGTCGGGCACCTCATCGCGTCGCTTGCACCGCGGATGGAACACGCAGCCCGACGGGACGTTCACCAGCGACGGCGGGTTGCCCGGGATCGGGTCGAGCCGGTGCGTGCGGTCGACATCGAGGCGCGGCACCGAGTCCAGCAGGCCCAGGGTGTAGGGCATCTCCGCTCGGTAGTACACGTCGTCGAGCGAGCCGTACTCGACGACGCGGCCTCCGTACATCACGCAGACCTCGTCGGCCATGTCGGCGACCACGCCGAGATCGTGCGTGATGATGACGACCGTCGCCCCCGACTCGCGCTGCAGGTCGAGCATGAGCTCGGTGATCTGGGCCTGGACCGTGACGTCGAGTGCCGTCGTCGGCTCGTCGGCGATGAGCAGCGAGGGCGAGTTGATCAGCGCCATGGCGATCATGACGCGCTGGCGCATGCCGCCAGAGAGCTGGTGCGGGTAGTCATCGACGCGACGCTCCGGAGCGGGGATGCCCACTCGCTGGAGGGCATCGATCGCCCGGGCTCGGGCCTCTGCCTTGCTCACGTCGGCATGCACCTGCACGGCCTCGGTCAGCTGGGCGCCGATGCGGTAGAACGGATGAAGGCTCGACATCGGATCCTGGAAGATCATCGCCATCGATGAGCCACGCATGCGACGCACCTCGTCAGGCGACTGCGCGATGAGGTCGACACCCTCCAGCCACACCTGCCCTGACACGTCGGCGAGACGGCGGTTCAGCAGGCCCATGATGGCCTGCGCCGTGACGCTCTTGCCCGAGCCGGACTCGCCGACGATCGCGAGGGTGCGCCCCTTGTCGATCTGGAACGAGAGCCCGTCGACCGCGCGCACGATCCCGTCCTCGGTCGGGAAGCTGACGCGCAGGTCCTCGACCTCCAGGAACTTACGGTCGCTCATGCCAGCCTCACCCGGGGGTCGATGACGGCGTACAGCAGGTCGACGATCAGGTTGGCGATGATGATGAAGGTCGCCGTGATGAGCGTGACCCCGACGAGGATGGGCAGGTCGGGATTGAGGACCGCGGACACGGCGAGGCTGCCGATGCCCGGAAGGCTGAAGATCGTCTCGAGGATGATCGCGCCGCCGAGCAGGCCGGCCAGATCGAGACCGGCTGCCGTGACGATCGGGGTGAGCCCGGCGCGGAGCGCATGCTTGCGGATGACGATCTTCTCGGGCAGGCCCTTCGCACGTGCAGTGCGGATGTAGTCCTCGCTGAGGGTCTCCAGCATCTGACTTCGGGTCAGTCGCGTGTAGAAGGCGGCATAGAGGATCGCGAGGACGAGCCACGGCAGGATCATCGTCTGCGCGAACTTGACCGGGTCCTCCCATGGCTGGACATAGGACGGGAAGGGCAGCAGCTTCCAGCGGATGACGACGAAGAAGATGACCACGAGGCCGATGAAGAACGACGGCAGCGAGTACCCGACGAGCGAGACACCCATCACCGACTTGTCCTGCCACTTGCCGCGACGCAGCGCGCTGTAGACGCCGAGCGAGACACCGCCAACGAGGAAGATCACGAAGGCGCCGAGCGCCAGGAAGATGGTCGCCGGCAGGCGGTCGGTGATGAGGTCGAGGACCGGCTCCTGCCGGGTGAACGAGTAGCCGAGACAGGGCGCATCGCAGACGATCGCGGTGGCGCCCTCTCCGTAGACCCGTCCGAAGAAGATGCCGGTGAGGAAGATCCAGTACTGCTCGAAGATCGACTTGTCGAGTCCGAGCCTGGCCCGATTGAGCTCGATGGTCTCGTCCGTGCAGATCTTTCCGCAGGTCAGCCGCGCCACGTCGGCGGGCAGCAGGCTGAAGAGGAAGAAGACGGCGAAGGACAGCAGCAGCAGCATCAGGAGCATGATCAGAACGCGCCTGATCACGTAGGTGTTCACGCTCCGCACCTCCTGTCCTGGTTAGCCGTGGTGTCCCGGCGATCTGTTGCTATGACGTTGCTGCGTCGCGCCCGTGGGGGCGAGCCTGCTGGCTCGCCCCCACGGACACTAGTACCGCGCTGTTACTGGACTGCGTACATGATCGGGTACGGGAAGGACCCGTAAGCCGACCAGCTGAAGATCGGACCGACCTTCGACCCGGCAAGGCGCTGATCGCGGCCGAAGCGGGTCGGGATGATCCACATCTGCTCAGCAGCCTCCTTGCTCAGCTCCTGCCACATGGTGGCCTGCTTGTTGCGGTCGAGCTCGACCGACGCCGCCTTGACCTTCTCGTTGAAGGCGGGATCGTCAACGCGCGACAGGTTCCAGCCCTGGACGAACAGGGGCGGGAGGACCGTCGAGGCGTTCGGCCAGTCCGCACCCCAGCCGCCGAGCATGATCTCGTTGGCATCCTGGAACACGACGCCGTAGTACTGGCCGCGCTCGATGGGGTTGGGCTTGGCCGTGATGCCGGCCCGCTTGAGGGACTCGACCCAGATGGCCACGGCCTTGTCGTTGTCCTCGCTCTGGCCGTAGTCGATCGTGATGGTGAGGTCCGTGACGCCAGCCTCCGCGAGGAGCTTCTTGGCGAACTCCGGATCACCAGCACCCGGCACGGGCTGGCCCAGCAGGCCGTCCCACAGTCCGGTCGGGGCGTAGTCGATGCCGATGTTCGGCTTGACCGCACCGTCGGCGTACTCACCGGCGAAGGTGCCGCCCGCGTTCTTCAGCAGCGCCTCGCGGTCGAGGGCCACGGCGATGGCCTGACGGACCTTGACGTCCGGGACCTTCTCGACGTTGACGGCCGCGTAGATGGTGTACGGGTCGAAGGCGTCGATGCGACGGCTCTCGAACGCCGGATCCTCGAACACGATCGGCAGCGAGGCCGTGGTCAGGCTCTGGACCATGGCGAACTGATCGTCACCGGAGTCCTGGATGACGCGCTGGTCAGCCACGGTCTCCTCGATGCCGAAGTTGAACACCCACGAGTCCGGGTAGGCCTTGCGGTAGGGGTCAGCCTCCGGGGTCCAGAACTCGTTGCGCACGAGCACGAGCTTGCCGCCCTTGCCCTTGCTGTACTCGGAGACCTTGTACGGACCGTTGGACATCGGCTTGTTGCCGTAGTCGTCGCCGGCCGCCAGGCCCGCGGGAACCGCGGAGAAGCCCAGGGTCACGGCGTAGTTGAAGTCCGGGACCGGCTGGTTGAGGTTGAAGGTGATGGTCTTGCCATCAGCGGAGCACGCCACAGCCGTGTCGAAGAGCTCCTGGCCCTCGCCGGACGACGGGCCCTTGTAGAGCGAGGCACCCTCATCGTCGGTGGCGATGTCCAGGTAGCTGACGCCGTAGACCGGGCCGCCCTGAGTCAGGCCGACGTCGAACTGGCGGGAGACGCCGTAGGCGACGTCGGCGCAGGTGACGTCCTTGCCGTCCTCCCACTTGATCCCGTCGCGGAGCGTGAACTCCCACGTCTTGCCGCCGTTGCTGGCGGTGCCGGTGTCGGTCGCCATGTCGGGGACGAGAGTGGTGCCCTCAACGTCGCCCGGGGCAACCTGGTACGCGGTGAGCGACCGCTGGATGGTCGCGCCGAGGAAGCCGAGGTCCTCACCGGTGTAGACGACCTGCGGGTCGAGCGTGAGCAGCTGCTCGGCGGGCGACAGGATCGTCAGGGTTCCGCCGGGCTGTCCTTCGCCACCGGCCGCTCCCTCGGATGCTGCTCCGCTGGCTGCCGCTGAGGCGTCGCTCTCGGAGTCCGATGAACCGCCGCAGGCAGCGAGAAGCAGCGCGCCGGCCACCAATCCCGCGACCAGCGTCGCATTCCTTCTGTGGTGTCGCATGTTTCCTCCTATTTCTGCACCTACGGTCACCGAAGGTGACTCGCTGCTCCCTCGGCCAGGTAGGTCCGATCGGTGTCATGCGGGAGATCGTGGGGGCGGCTCACTGGCGGGCCGCCTTCGGGTCGAGCGCGTCGCGCACGGAGTCGCCGGCCAGGTTGAAGGCCACGACGACGATCACGAGCACGGTGCCCGGGATGAACAGGTACGAGGGCACGAGGGTGAAGTACTGGACCGACTCCGACAGCATCGCGCCGAAGGACGGCTCGGGCGGCAGCACACCGACGCCGAGGAACGACAGGGCCGCCTCGGTCGCGATGTAAGTCGGCAGCAGCAGCGTCGCGTAGACGATGATCGGGGCCCACAGGTTCGGGAGGATCTCCCGGAACAGGATGCGCGGCGTGCTGGCTCCGATGGACAGCGCCGACTCCACGAACTCCCGCTCCCGCATGCTCAGCACCTGGCCGCGCACGATGCGGGCGAGGTACGGCCAGCCAAAGATGCCCAGCACCAGGATGAGGTAGGTGATCCGCGAGGCGTTGCCCTCGGGGACGCCGAGATCGGTGAGCCGCTGGGTGAAGGCGCCCGAGAGGGCCAGGACGATGAGCAGGAACGGGAACGCGAGGATGAGGTCCATGAAGCGGCCGATCGCCGCATCGGTGAAGCCTCGCGCGTAGCCGGAGATGATGCCGAAGATCGTGCCCAGCGTGACGGTCAGGATCGTCGCCGAGGTCGCGATGAGCAGGGAGATCCGCAGGCCGTAGAGCAGCCGCGCGAGGAGGTCGCGTCCGGTGCCCCACTCCACGCCGAGGGGGTGATCGAGGCTGGCGCCGCCCCACGGGCCGATGGGCTTTCCGCCGGAGTCGTCGATCGCCGTGCCATCGAGGGAGTACGGGTCGACTCCGAGCAGGGCGGTGATCTGCGGCGCGAAGATCGCCACCAGGACGATGAAGATCAGGACGATGGAGGAGGCGATGAACA
>Ga0315903_10008439_pt1 | contig 12669 bp, 14 predicted proteins | sample LakEriMetagenome_7_FD_203524 | JGI IMG/M metagenome (GOLD analysis project Ga0315903, IMG submission 203524) | Freshwater fungal communities from buoy surface, Lake Erie, Ohio, United States - Buoy 2 MA119 | ecosystem: Environmental > Aquatic > Freshwater > Lake | place: USA: Lake Erie, Ohio...
TCCGCTAGCTTGGCGAATGCGGGGCCAAAGTGTCGGATCCTTAAATAGCTTCATTGACGCCATGGTGGATTAGTCACTCAACTCGACGCGATGCAAAGCGTAGCATCGGGCAGGGGGGGAATGGAGACGGAATCTTCAGTGATCGAAGGTTGGATCGATAGGTTGATCGATGATTTGACCGATAAGGTGATCGCGACGTTGGTCGCTTTCCCAAAGTTGGATTCCCGGGTGAAGAACTATACTTTAGTGGACTCGGTCCCCTTCGAGAAGTAGCCGAATCAATGAAAGGCGACCTATTTGCAACCCCGATCCGACCGATCCGGGGCCCCCAAAGCTGGTGCCAGGCACCTGAACCGCCAGCGCTAGGCACCTGAGTCGCCAGCGTCGAATGCCAGCAAAACTCAGCCCGGGGCTCCCAAAGCTGGTGCCAGGCACCTGAATTGCCAGCGTCGAATGCTAGCAATACTCAGCCCGGGGCCTCCAAAGCTGGTGCCAGGCACCTGAATCGCCAGCGTCGAATGCTAGCAAAACTCAGCCCGATCCGCCCTGAATAGGTGCCTAGCATGATTGGCACTGTCCGCCTTGCGTAAACTGTTTCAACCAAAGTGGTGATCTCCCTTGCAGAGCCTCTGTCGCAGTTAGTCTCGCGATTCCATCTTCGGCGTGTACTGTTCCCTCCAGTGCTTTACGCACCTGGGTTCAAATCGGCCCGGTCTACAACTGACTCGATATTGCGATGTAGTAGAGAAGAAACTGGCGAATGAAATCATCGGGATTCAAGGTGGAAAAGCATGCCAAGTCCCAGTTCGAAAGGATGTACTGACAAGGCGAGACAAAGCTGATCTGTCTCGGAAGGATCGACTCCTGTTTCGCCGCGAGCCCCACTGTAGTTCTTATCAAGTTGTAGGCGAGTCGTTTCATCCAGCATCCAGATCCCAGATGGAGTAAAGCCACGACGCGAGCGATCGGGAATCCTAATCATGGCTTTTGGGCGGATGTTGGGGATAGACGGCTTGATTCTTTGGCGTATCGTGCATTTTGAAGGTAAGGCTATCGATCAGCACCATATAACCCCTCGGTTCCAACCTTTCTGGACTTCGAGCCCAACGATATGCGTAAAAGCTTCGATTGGCTCTTTGGGATCATCAAAAGGGACCTCAACCGTGGTGTTCGCGATGGAGGGCTATTCGTCAACGGCAAGTTTGGGCTGCATCTGCCTTACTATCGCCTCCAAGGCCTCTTTGCATCGTCTCGGTGGATACAACGGCATGTGATGGCCGACTGCTATTCTAGGACTATGAGCGTGGTGCTAGCGCCTGGGTCGAAGATGACTCGCATGGCTTGTTGGGCCCATCTGCGCCGAGAGGTCTACGAGCATCACAAGCGCGATCCGCAGGTCATCGCACTGCCTCTTGCGCTGATGAATCAGCTCTACGATATCGAGCGTCGCGCGATGATGAGCGACCTGGAGTTCGCTCCGCATTCCAACTTCAAGTGCTTCACGACGCTCGGGTTACACCTCTATAGAGGCCTAAGCCTCAGAAAGCTAACCTCATCGTCATGGATCGCCATTTGCTATGCAACATGTTGCATCGCGGCGACAGAGCCATTTGTGCCAGACATCTAGTGACTGGGAGCGGGGCACGCTGGAAGAAAATAGCGGGGCCCCCCCAATTGCTTGTGATTACTTCGTATATTCATGTCACCGTGTGTGTAGCATACAATCTTTTCGTAGGGCTAGATGCTGTACTTTACGAGGCTTTATCAGGAGCTATTGGAAGTTGAACATGACCAGTGACAAAAAGACTGACCCTATTCTCCAAATTCACTTTGACTCGCTCGCCGACCTGATCGCAGATATCGGAATTACTAGTGAAGCAAAGCGGGCAGAGGCGGAACTTGATGCCCTGATGATTTGGAGTAGTGAAGCGAGTGATTTAGCGATCACCGAGCTATCGGAATCGGAAGCCCCAGAGCGACTGACTGCAGCAACTCTCACTGTCTTGTCGCTCCGAGCGGAGGAAGCCTATCCTGCGATTGTTCGGCATTTTTGCAGTGACAACCCAGAGTTTCAAAACGCCATCCGAATAGGGTTGAGGTTGAGCAATCCTGAGGGGATTTACCGAGCACTGCTGGACGCAGCAAAATCCGCGCCCGACCTGACAAACATTACATTAGTCGATGTAGCAACGTTCCACCGACGCAAGCCACATGCTGATCCGCGGAGACTAATGAATGTAGAGGATCCGAATTTTCGAGCCATTCTTTTGGAAGCGATCGGAAGATTAGGCGAGCCCTCACTTGCACTTCATTTCGAAACAGATTCCGATCCCGTGGTTCGAAGGGTCTTTTGGAGAGCGCTTGCGATGTCAGGCGATTTGGCCGTTGCGAACCGCTGTAGAAAACAATGTGTGCAGGATCCGCCTTGCCACGATGCCATCCGATTCCTTGGCGTTGTTGGTTCGGTCGAGGATTTACCTCTTCTTAAGAAACTCGCTCAGAGCGAGCAGACCGCACAACCGGCGGTGCAAGCCCTAGGGATTCTCGGAGCCTCTGAATCTATCCCCGAACTCATCAACATGCTCTTCCATACGCGGACCGCCCACGTGGCAGCCAATTCGCTGGAGAGAATTACCGGTCGCGGGGTCGCGAGGACCGATCCCCCGGCTCCTCCGGAACACCTAACCGAGGAAGAACTCGATTTCTGGTCTAACCCTGGCGATCCCATTCCAGAAGTGGCTCATGAATGGTGGAGACAAAACCACTACTACTTTGAGCGGAGCAAACGTTACCAAGCAGGAAAATGTGTCTCCGGCAATCCGCTTGGAGATGGTTTTGATGAACTCCCTGATAGGATTCAAAAGGATGTTTACCTGAGGGAACGAGCGTTAAACCCACAAATGACCCCTGACTGGGAACCTGACACATGGCCTTGCTATCAGCATAACCCAAGTTGGGCAAGTCGATCCAAAGCATGATCTAGACTATCTCAATGCACCATTCCCTGTGGAGCGAAGTATGAATCGCGTAGTGTGGATATTTCTGTCGATCTCCGTGATCTACTATATGATTGCACTGGGGTTCGTTAAGAATCCGATAGGCAGGCGCAACTACCTGTTGGTCGCTTCGATCTTTCTACTGGTTTGCATAGGAATTGCCATCTTCAACCAACTTCGATAAAACCCAGATGTATCTCCACCCCTGCAGCTACCGAGTTTATCTCTATTTGTCAAAGATGCGATACATTCGGGTCGGGACCTCGTTGAGCCATTTCATCGCGTTGGCCGAGATTCGCTTCCCCACGTTTGGGAACCATGGATCATGCAACCGAAGTGTGGTTCCAATATGCCGGATGGGTCATTGTCCCCCCGAATACCGACTACACAGATTATTTGTCCTGGCGATCCCATTCCCGAAACGTAATCGGAGGCGTTTCATAGCATGTCGAACATCAAGGGGCCTGGCTGTAGGAAGGGAAATACACTTATGTCGCCGCATTGCTCTTTAATCGTTGTACTGCGATTGTCAGCAAACAAAAAACCCAGATTATTAGCAACTTTGGGCATGCTCTGTCGACAATTCTCCTATCCAGATCCATCCGCCTCGACGCCCATACCGCCGTCCAGTCTATAAAAAATCCCTATGACCAGGTTCCTAGAACTCACTCCGACGAGCCTTTTTGGAGATGAGGCTGTATTGGCTCGCCTCGAAGGCCGCGAGGAAATCTCGCGACCCTACGAGTTCATGCTCACGATCGATTCCCCTAAAGAATCGATCGCTCCGGCAGATGTCATCGGGAAACCGCTGGGTGTGAAAATCGACCGCAAGGACGGCCCACCCCGATTCGTTCACGGCTACATCAGCCACCTATGGGCCGGCGATTTTGTCATGACCGAAGGCAAACAGCGAGTTTCCTCTCGCATCTACCGCGCACGCATCGTTCCTTGGATCTGGTTCATGATGCGAGCCTCGCGATCGTTTGTCTATCTGCCTGAAAAACAAGAGAAATCCTTCCAAGATATCTTCGATAAGCTGCTCGAGCGAGTCAAAAGCTACGGGCACGTCCAGACCTGGAACGATGTCGCCGGAGCCTCGATCCTCAAGAATCGCAAGACCGAGCATTGCGTCCAATACCGAGAAACCGACTTCAACTTCCTTTCCCGCACCCTCGAACGTTTCGGGATCTACTACTACTTCAAGCACGAGGCGAACAAGCATACGTTGGTGCTTTCGGATAAGAGCAACTACCCGCGCGCCTCGGATGCAGAGGTTGATTTAAAGCCGTCGATCAGTTCGATTTATACAAACGACCAGATCACGAGTTGGGAACATGCCTACGAATTTGTCTCGGGAAAATTCGAGCAAACGGACTACGACTTTCTGCAGCCATCGACATCGCTCAAGACCTCGGCGAGCAAGAGCGGGAATGTCAGTTTGTCGAATAACTCGGGCTATGAACTTTACGACTACCCCAACGACTATGTGGACAAGGGGGATGGAACCGAGGAGTCGTATCGACGGATGGAAGAAGAGGAGATTCGATTCAATACCGTGCAGGGGGAGAGTTGTTGCAAGTCGTTTACGGCTGGGTACAAGTTCAAGCTCAAGTCTCACTACTCCTGTCCAGACGAGGCTGGCAAGTCGTTTTTGCTGACCGGAGTGCATCACAGTGCCAGTCAACCTGCTCGGTCGACCGATTCGCAGACATCGACTTTTTATTCGAATCGTTTTGTATGTGTACCCGATTCGATGCAGTACCGACCGGCGCGTCAGACACCTCGGCCTCGATTGGTGAGCATACAGACAGCGGTGGTCGTTGGGCCCAAGGGGGAGGAGATTTACACCGACGAGCATGGGAGGGTCAAGGTTCAGTTTCACTGGGATCGCGAGGGTCGGCATGATGAGAACACATCCTGCTGGATACGGGTATCGCAATCTCATGCAGGCCGAGGATTTGGGGGGATCGACATACCTCGCATTGGCGAGGAGGTGATCGTCTCGTTTGTCGAGGGGGATCCGGATCGCCCGCTGATCACCGGGCGGGTGTATCACAAGGAGTCGGTTCCCCCGTTTGCGTTGCCGGGCGAGAAGACGCGTTCGGGGATGAAGACCAAAACCTACAAGGGAAAAGGATTCAACGAGCTGAGCATGGACGACACTCCGGGCAAGGAGCAAATCCGCATCCATGGGCAGTACAATATGGATACGGTCGTGGAGAATGACGAGACACATACCATCCACAACAACCGAACCAAAAAGGTTGACGTGGACGAGACGATGACGATTGGCAACAATCAGAAATTGGATGTCGGCGTGAACAAAGACGTCACCGTCGGAACAAACCACTCAGAAACGGTTGGCGTAAATCAAACGGTCAACGTGGGGGCAAATCAGACAAATACGATCGGTGCTAACCAGAGCACGACCGTTGGTTCGAATCAATCGAATACCGTGGCGATGATGAAGGACGAGAGTGTTGGGATATCTTCAGCAGAATCTGTTGGGGTAGCCAAATCAGTGTCGGTAGGAGTGGCACTTTCGTTATCTGTCGGCGTAATGATGAGCACCACCGTCGGCACGTCCAGCTCTGAAGAAATAGGCACCTCTAGCTCAGAAAATATTGGTACAAAAAAATCGATCACGGCTGGAGAGGAAATTTCGCTCGTTTGCGGAGCAAGCAAAATAGTCCTGAAAAAAAATGGTTCCATCCTGATCGAGGGGAAAGACATCGTTGTCAAAGGTTCTGGTAAGATCACCGCCAAGGCTGCCGGTGATATGGTCCTCAAGGCAGCCAAGATAGGGCAAAACTGATGTCGGAACGAGAAAACCAAGTTTTGTGCAACGAACGGCTCACCTCTTTGACAGAAGTTGCGATTGTTCGAACGGAAGAGGACTTGGAGTCGAGTCGAATACGTTCAGTAAGTGCCAACAATGGCCTGGCTATTTGCACTGTCATTGGTTTTCAAGAAAGTCTTCCGTTGTTGTCGTTCCAGTTTTCCGGAACCACCTATGCACATTTGGCGATTGCGGTAGTTGGCGGTATGAATGGTATCGAAGTTGGAGACCAAGTTTGCGCTGCATTTGATCAGAATCGATGCGACCGACCCATGGTTTTGGGACGGTTCTCGTGCGATATGAGTAAGAACTTGGCTACGAATACTGGAACGCTCATTGTTGATGACAATCAGATCACGCTGAAATGTGGCAAGGCAAGCATCAACTTGAAAGCGGATGGAACGGTCGCGATCCGTGGGACAAACGTAGCGAGTCGCGCCTCGAATACGAATCGAATTCGCGGTGGAAACGTCCAGATCAATTAGAAATCGCGGATCACTATGTGGGCTATCGAAAATCAAACACCCTTTGCTGCCGAGCGAACCTTTGTTCGCGATCGCGACGGAGCCGAAATCTGGCTAGTGGCCGTCCGGGCGACCTTTGGGCTGTTTCCCGATGGATCGATGCAGGTTGCCAAAAAACAGGAACCAGTCGTACTTGCTCCGGTGTTTTCCGGCAAACCAGGTGCATCCTCATTGAAATGCGATTTGGACCTGCCTCGAACGAAGTTGGGGACCGATATTCTGCTGAATGCGACGGCTCATGTACCCAAACATCAAGCGGATTCGGAGGAACTAGTGGTCGGCTTTCGGGTTGGCAACATCTCCAAGAAACTGACTGTGGTAGGAGATCGAGTTTGGGAACGCAATTTCGGAATGCTCGTTCCTTCGACTCCCAAGCCATTCCGTTCGATGCCAATTTGTTACGAACGAGCGTTGGGTGCAAATCCCGAACTGGTGACATCGAAGTCAGATTTTGTTTACGCTGAACGAAATCCCGTCGGGACTGGATTAGTAGCGGTTGAAGGTGGCTCCCTACCCAATATCTATAATCCTGGAGAATCGTCTGTGCGGCCAAGTACGAAGTTGCCCATTGCTGGCTTTGGTCCTATCGCCGGTCACTGGAGCCCTCGCCGTGAACTGGCTGGAACTTACGACGACAAGTGGCAGAAAGAAAAGCGTCCGCTACTCCCAGACGACTTTCAGGACGCTTGGTTTCAGGCGGCTCCCAAAGACCAAATCACTAGTAGCTTTCTGCAAGGCGGTGAAACGGTTGAACTCACCAACTTGACACCATCAGGCAGTTTGAAATTTCAGCTTCCTCGTCATTCCTTCGGATTTCGTACATCCATCGATGGAAAAGTCGAACATCACCGAAGCAACCTGCACACGGTACTCATTGAACCAGACGATAATCGTCTCACCATGGTATGGCATACGGCATTGCCATGTCACCACACGCTGTACACGCTAAAGCGAACCGTCGTCTTCGAAAAGCAACGCCTCGATCACCGCGAGGTGGCCGCATGAGCAATCGCCGTTGGCAAGAAGATGGAATTTATGTGCTCTCGGTCGGTGCTCAGACTCCCGTAGGTCGCTCGGCATTGCGATCCGCTGCCGCAGTTCGCTGCGGCATTTCCGCTTACCGAGAACATCCGTTCATGATCGACCGCCACGGCGAACCAATGGTCGTGGCCATGGCCGATTGGTTGCCCGAAACCATGCTGCACTCGGATCGCATGGTGAGCATGGCTATGGACGCTTTGTTGTGTGCATTTCAGGGGGCGTTGCCAACAAATGGAAACAAAACCATTCCCGTAATGTTTGCCATGTCGTCCAGCCGTTTCCCGCGGGAAGAACTGAGAATTGCAGTTGCTCAGAAAATAATCATCGAGTTACAAAAACAGGGTTTCGTGGTTCGCTCCCAGATTTTGGCAGAAGAAAATGCTGTCGGAGTACTTGCCGTGCAACACGCAGTCAGTTGGTTAGAGCAAGGAGTCAGTGATGTGGTAGCAGTTGCGGGCTTTGACTCCCATCTAGGTGTTGAGCACTTGGAGCAATTGGATTACAACGGAATGTTGCATTCCATCAACAACAGTTGGGGCTTTACGCCCGGAGAAGCTGCTGGAGCGATTGTACTCACCACGGGGAAACGCTTGAATCAGACGGGCGCCATCCCGGTTGCCCGGCTGGCCGCAGTTGCGATAGGAACTGAGTCGAAGTTGCTAAGCACCAAGACCGTTTGCATCGGTGAAGGACTAACTCAAGCATTTCGAGGATCGTTGTCCGAAAGCGACAAAGTTTCTTATAGCTATTGTGATCTAAATGGCGAGACCTACCGAGCCGACGAGTTTGGGTTTGCTGTCTGCCGCACCCGAGAAAGTTTTTATGATGCTGGCCGATTTACTGCGGCTGCGGAGTGTTGGGGAGATGTTGGTGCTGCAAGCGTCCCATTGCAGGTTGCACTCGCCGCCTCGGCATGGTTGCGCGGATACGCCCATGGCGCGACGATCCTCTGTTGGTCAAGTAGCGCAAGTTCGCCATTACGAGGTGCCTTGCGACTCAGTAATTCTTGGCAGACTCTGGAGAGACAATTTCATGTCCGTCACGATTAATATCAACAATCTGAGTCTTTGCCATAAAGCGTCAGGAGGGATGACAACGGCAACGCTTCCAGACGTGTGCAAAACGCCGTCTCCGGGAGGCCCAATACCAATTCCGTATCCGAACATTGCAACAGAGCAAGATTTGGCCAAAGGAACGACCACTGTCAAGGCTGACGGTGGTAACATGTGTGCAAACTACGGATCCGAGTTTTTCAAGAGTACAGGAGACGAACCCGGAACCGCAGGCGGTGTAGTTTCAAATACCTTTATTAAGGAAGCCACTTGGATAACCTTTTCTTTTGATGTAAAGCTAGAGGGCAAATCTGCTTGTCGTCTAACGGACAAAATGTTTCACAATCATCAGAACACGGTGAATGCAGCGGGAAAGATTCATTCGCCATTGGTAACTTCGCCTCGTGATTGTGTCGCAGGGCGATCTCCTGTAAAGTCCATGAAGGTCAAGCGAAAGCATATTAATCTTTCGGCTGAAGATAAATACGGGCATTGGTGGATTGAGATGGGAGACAAAAGCTATGGTTGGTGGCCAAGCAAAGGAGTAGGACTGAAAGATACTGTTTTTGGCGTACCAGGCGACCTGAATGGTCAAGGTACTTTTGGCGGTACTGCAACGAAGGACCCACATCACGGTGATGACGCTGAAGAGGAATTCACCCCGACTGTTTCCTGCGACGACACACGTACGGATAAGGAAATTGAAGAATGTGTCGCCGACTTCGCAAATAGTTATTCCGGAAATTGGAGTTGGCCAATTGGTCAAAACTGCCATTCTTTCCAAGAAAGCATGATGGAACATTGTGGTTTATCGAGTGCACAAAGTGGTCCGTTGCCTACAACTGCTTCGCCCAGTCCGACTCCGAAGCCTTCGCCTGGACCGGCTCCAACTCCGATTTCATCAACGAATACTTTGCCGCAACCTCAACCAATTCCGACGCCGACACCAGTACCTAGTCCTGTTCGGACTCCTTCTGCTCCGGTTCCCGGAAAAAAGAATTAGGGAACATGAGTCATTACCGGACGAAGGTGCGTTGTTCTTTGTTTGCCCTGTTGTCGGTCTTTTCCCTAGTTCTGCTTAGCATTAGCACGATATCCTGTAGCAAGAAACGTGAAATACCGGACAAAGGAGTTCAAATGAAGAAATACTTCAAATCTTGGGCAGGATACAGCTTCCCTCGGCGACCGGTAGGGCCGATTGGCTACGCCGATACGGAGGGATTGAAGTCTTTTTACGTGGCAGTTTACGACGAGAACGGAAGCTTGATTAGGTTCACAAAACTCCTAAAATATAACGGAAGGCAACTCGTTCTAGAGCCATCGCACAAAGCCGACGCGGGCTCGACCGCGTATTTCAGATTCGTCATTGGAGACGACGGTCGGATCATACCAGGCGAACAGCTGAGATATGTCGATACAGAGGGCATGGCAGCCTTTTTGCAGGGCCAAGCCAACGAAAGTGGACAAATCCAAGTCCTTACTGTGGTCACGACTGCAGTTTTTTTCGAGGATCGTTACGTTTACGACTCAAATCGTAATCTTAAATCAAGAGAATTGCGAAAAGAGGATGGGTCGACCTTTCAAGAATCGTTTGACGTAAAGTAAGGTTTGGCAGGAGTCGCTCATCAGCGCCGCACGCGAGGAAACGCATAAGAGCTCGAATCAGATACCACGAGGGAATTCCAGGTGGTTTGTATTGCAATCGTATGAACTGAGACCTTGATCGCGATGGAGTAAGAATGGCTGATTGGATTGTACAAACTCATTTTGATTCGCTCGCTGAGCTGATCTGTCAAATAAGTGATCGTGCATCGGCGCTTCGCGCGGTTGCGGAACTGGATGGGCTGGCGATCGCGGACGACGAGTCCTTTGCTGTGGCGAAAGACATTCTCGCTGATCCTCAAACCGAGGAAGCAGTCTCTGCGGCGACGCTGGTTGCGTTTGAACTTCAGGCGACAACTCTTTACACTGGCGTTCTGAAACTCTTGTACGGGCAGAATCCAGAATTTCAAAACGGCGTTCGAAGTGGCTTGCGTTTGTGCAACGTAAAGCCCATTGCTGCCGAACTCCGCCGAATGGCGGATGAAGTTGAGACGCCTGCAAGAATCGCGATTCTCGACGTGTTGACCTTTCATCGGATCCCGGTGCAAATAGATTTTCAGCAACTCCCTAAGGTTGAGGATCCTGAAGTTCGCTTCCTGTTGCTCGAATCCCTTGGGCGAAGCAAGAATACGAATTCAGTTGCAACATTTTTCAGGGATACCGACCCGAAGATCCGCAAGGCATTCTGGAACGCCATGGCTCGCAGCGGTTACCCGGACATTGTCAATCTGTGTCGTCGCCGCTGCGTGCAGGATCAGCCTTGCCATGATGCCATTCGCTTTCTTGGTGTCATTGGATCGTCCGACGATTTCAAGCTGCTGCTGCGGCTCATTATGAGCGATGCCACAGCAATTCCTGCTGTCGAAGCGATGGGAATCCTGGGAGCGACTGAGCTCATACCCACCATCATTAAGGCACTCGGTAACCCTGTGACATCACAGGCTGCGGCAGTTGCCCTGGAACGCATCAGCGGTCGAGGCGTGCCTCGCAACGATCCTCCTCCACCACCAGATCACCTCACCGAAGACGAACTCGACTTTTGGTTTCATCCCGGCGACCCGATTCCGGAAGCGGCCGAGACTTGGTGGAAGCAAAATCATTATTACTTCGAAACCGGAAAGCGATACCAAGCTGGCCGATGCGTTTCCGATGATCCCCTCGGGACAGTCTTCGACGAGCTACCGGACGAAATCAGAATGGATATCTACTTGCGCCAACGAGCCCTCGACTCGGCCAACACGCCCGATTGGGAACTCGAAACATGGCCTAAATATCACAGAAACCCGGCGTGGGCCAGTCGGCAAAGTCCCGGACATCAAAACTCCCGAATCACATCATGAGTCGAACAGCGATCATTCTTTTGCTCTTCGGTCTCGCCCATTTCGTGGCCGCATTCGTTAGTCGCCACAATCGCATCGCTTTACGCAACTATTTGATCGTCGCCTCAATTCTAACCTTGAGTGCCCTGGTACTCTTGATGAGATATTTACTCCCTTAATTTTTGGCCACATTACATTGATTTGAATCCGGCCCTTCGGTAGGTGCCAAGCACGATTGGCATTGTCCGCCTTGCGTAAACTGTTTCAACCAAAGGGGTTATCTCCCTTGCAGAGCCTCTGTCGCAGTTTGTCTCGCGATTCTATCATCAGCCTTTACTGATCCCTCGGTCGCGTTACGCTTCTGGATTCGAATCAGACCGGTCACAACCGACTCGACATTGCGAGATACAGCGAAGAATCTGGCGAAGCAACTCATCGGGATTCAAGGCGGAAAAGCATGCCACGTCCCTTTTCGAAAGGATGTACCAACGAGTCGGCACAAAGCTGATCTGTCTCGGAAGGATCGACTCCTGTTTCGCCTCGAGCCCCACCGTCATTCTTACAAGGTTGTAGGCGAGTAGTTTCATCCGGAATTCAGTGTTGACCATCGGTGGCGATTTGCACCGCATGAAATCCATGTTCAGATGCGTCTTGATGCTTCGAATGTCGAGTTCGACATTCCAGCGATAACCATAGAACTCTGCAATCTCCTGAGCCGAAACACGTTCCTCGCCAGATCGTTCCAACATGTTCGTGACGACAACAAACGGGCTCTGCTTGCACCCTGGCTCGGAAACAACATACCTCACCTGTCGGAATTCAAGCTGTTCTGGGAGGCTCCTATGCATCTGCTTGGTCATGCAATTCGGACGACATCCCCAGCCTTGAGACTCGACAAGAGATGGCCAAGCATAGCCATCTCACTAGTGTCTTTCCCTTGATACGGCCCAATCGCAGCATCCACTAAGCAACCAGTTCCTAGATGGAGTAAAGCCATCGATCAGCACCGTATTGCGTTTTTTCCAGCGCCAAGACTCATCCTGGGCGTCCTGTTTGAATCAAGAAGTTCGAGATTCTTGCAACGGCAGCTTGGCACGTAGCGTCCTTAGTCCGGTTTGCGGGCTCAGCGGATTATCGACCAAGCGGCCTTGTTGGCTTGCTGCATGTACGTAAGCGTACAGGCACCTCAGGTAGATTTGCTGAAGCTCAGGCTTGCTGATATGCCCAAGGTCTGTTAACGGCTCTAGATGGATGCTGCGGTTTATAGCCCGTGCGGAGCCAGCATTGTGGTCTCAA
>Ga0315903_10008440_pt1 | contig 12667 bp, 9 predicted proteins | sample LakEriMetagenome_7_FD_203524 | JGI IMG/M metagenome (GOLD analysis project Ga0315903, IMG submission 203524) | Freshwater fungal communities from buoy surface, Lake Erie, Ohio, United States - Buoy 2 MA119 | ecosystem: Environmental > Aquatic > Freshwater > Lake | place: USA: Lake Erie, Ohio...
TCTCCTTGTTGATGGAGTAACTGCCGTCTTTGCCGGTTTCGAGGGTGAGTTCGGATTGGTCGTTGATCTTAATCTTATACATGGGTACGAATTACGGATGGTTAGGCAACAAGAATACAGATTCATTGACACGGCTAAATCGGATGGTGATTACAGATGTCTATTGAATGGGTACGAATTTAAGGATTTGAAAGTTTAAGATCCGAGTAAATCAGCCGGATCAGCCTAATCTGCGTTCTATTATCCTGTATTTCAACAGGTACAAAAAATCCTTATCTTAGAGCAATCATTCTCCCCCGTTCACTTTATGGCCAAAAAAACGATCAAATCCGACTTTTCCGCACTCAAGCAGCTGCTGATTTCCATCTTTCAGAAACACCCCACCCGCAACCTGAACTACAAACAGGTGCAGAAGCTGGTGGCGCAGCATGATCCCGTGCTTTTCGCGAAGCATCTTTTCATCGACGACCGCTCGGCCAACCGCGAACTGCTGAACCAGCTGATGTCGGAGCTCGTGATCGACGGCGAGCTGATTGAAGTGGATACCGGTCGTTTCAGGGCGGTGCCGGTACAACAGTTCATGGAAGGCTCCATCGACCTCACTTCTACCGGTGTGGCATATGTGATGAATGAAAATTACGAGGATGATGTGTTCATCGCACCCGGTCACTCCGGCAATGCCATGAACGGCGATTACGTCAAAGTACTGCTGGGTGCCGTCAAGCGGGATGGCAGAAGATCCGGGAAAGTGGTGGAAGTGCTCAAGCGAGCCAAGAGCGAAATCCCGGGAACGGTGCAGGTGATGAACAAGTTCGCGTTCCTGGTCCCCGACAGCACCAAATCGAATATCGACATCTTCATTCCGCTGCAGAAACTCAACGGGGCGAAAAACGGACAAAAGGCGGTGGCACGCATCACCGAATGGTTGCCTGAAGCGAAAAATCCTTCCGGAGAAATTGTGGAGGTGCTGGGCGAACCGGGCGACAACAACACCGAGATGAATGCCATCCTGGTGGAATACGGCTTTCCGCTGCGATTCCCGAAAGATGTGGAAAAAGAAGCCGACAAAATTCCTTTTGAAATCCCGAAAGCCGAATACAAAAAGCGCCGCGACATGCGTGAAACCATCACCTTCACCATTGACCCTGTTGACGCGAAGGATTTTGATGATGCGCTTTCGGTTCATTACATCGATGAAAAAACTTACGAGATCGGTATTCACATTGCCGATGTTTCTCATTATCTGGATGAAGGAAGCATCATGGATGTTGAAGCTTTTGACCGCGCCACTTCCATCTACCTCGTAGACCGCGTGATTCCGATGCTGCCCGAAAAATTATCCAATCACGTTTGCTCCCTTCGTCCGAAAGAAGACAAGCTCTGTTACAGCGCCATCTTTAAAATGGATCACGAAGCCAATGTACTGGATGAGTGGTTTGGCAGAACGGTGATCCACTCCGACAAACGATTTACCTATGAAGAAGCGCAGCAGGTGATTGAAACCGGCACGGGAACGCTGAGTGCTGAAATACTGCTCCTCGACAAGCTCGCCAAAAAAATGCGGGCGGAACGTTTCAAACAGGGCGCCATCACATTTGAAAAAGTAGAAATCAAATTTCATCTCGACAAACAGGGAAATCCTACCGGCGTTTACACGAAAGAAAATAAAGATTCGAATAAACTGATCGAAGAATTCATGCTGCTGGCCAACCGGAAAGTGGCTGAATTCATCGGCAAACATGCGGCCGTTTATCCCGGCACCAAATCAAAGAGTAAAGATGAAACCAAAAAGCCGCCCGTGTTCGTTTACCGGATACACGATTCACCGGTGCCTGAAAAACTCGAGAACTTTTCACGTTTCGCAGGTAAGTTCGGTTACCGTATTCAAACAAAATCCGACAAGGAAGTCGCTGCTTCACTCAACAAACTGATGAAGGATGTTCACGGCAAGCGCGAACAAAACGTACTGGAGCAACTCGCCATACGAACCATGTCGAAGGCCGTTTACACCACGGAAAATATCGGTCACTACGGACTCGCTTTTGATTTTTATACCCACTTCACCTCACCCATTCGACGCTATCCCGATGTGATGGTACACCGGCTGCTCACACATTACATGAATGGCGGCAAGTCGGTGGCAAAAAATGAATACGAACAAAAATGTCAGCACTCCACCGACATGGAGATCAAGGCATCGGAAGCCGAACGCGCATCGATCAAATACAAGCAGGTGCAATTTCTGCAGGATAAAAAAGGTGAAGTGTTCGACGGCATCATCAGCGGTGTGCAGGAGTGGGGATTCTTTGTGGAGATCATCGAAAACAAATGCGAAGGACTCGTTCGTCTGCGCGATATCGGCAATGATTTCTATGAACTCGATGAAGAAAATTATTGCATCATCGGACACCGTTCACGCAAAGTATTCCGATTGGGCGATGAAGTAAAAGTAATGGTGAAAAGCACCGACCTGACACGAAAACAAATCGACTTTGTGCTGGCCGATTATGAAGAAGGCGTGCTCTTCAGCAGCGGATTTGCCAAAAAATCATCGGGCAAACCTTTTCAGGGAAAGCAGGGAAAAGGTCATTCGCCAGGGAAGAAAAAAGGTCATAAAAGGAGATGAAGTGATTGGTTATCAGGTGATTTGCATCAGGCGGGTTTTTGCCTTACCTTTATGTTAATTAAAGAACTTAAAGCATTAACCCATCATGAAATCAGCCATTACTTCCACTTGTCTTGCATTCCTGTTTTTAACGTCTTCATTTAATGTCAGCGCCCAGCTAGTAGGCATGCTTCCCACAGGAGGCAACATCGGGCAAAATTTTGTAGCTACGATTACTGCCACCAACAACATTTTTGACGGCAGCTCCGGCCCCGGAGGCAATATCTTAAATATTTATCTTCAAAAAGGAAACGATTTGCTGATCATGTTCGATAGCAACTGGGGTTTTGGATATCCGAATATCATTGATCCCAATACCGTTCAGACAGCACTGATTTTAAGCCCCACCTATACGCAACCGGGTGTTTATGATTTGTATGTCACCATCATTGATCCGAACAATCCTAATGGTAATATACAATACAGTTTACCTGCCCAGTTTACGGTGAACAATCCTACGGGAACCATATCAGGCAATGTGTACAGAGACCTGAATCGCAATGGAGTCAAAGACAGCGGAGAGCCGGATTTAGCAAACGCTGCTGTCAGAGTAGTGCCTCCCGGATCGAACGCATTTTTTGTGAGCGCCGACAACTCCGGAAACTATTCCGTCCCTGTCTACAATGGAAACCACACTCTCAGCTTTCCTCAAAACAGCAACGATCTTCTTTACGTAACCACAGGGACAGGAATTTATAACATCAACATTAATAACAATAACTCAACAGGCAATAATTTTGGGGTGAACGGAGCTCTGATTTCCATCAATCCGGCAATCGTTCAGAAAGGCACCTCATCTGTCCACACCATTACTTCAGCACTGCCCATATTCAGCAATACGCCGTCTGCCGGAGGGAATATTACCCAGTTCACCATTCAGTCAACTCCGCCATTTGGTGTAACACCTTCAAGCTCTATTACGGTCATCGACAACTTCACCATTCAGGTGACCATCAACATGCCATCATTCATCGCAGATGCACAACAAGTGGATCTGCGAGTCATCACCAGCGGTAACAATTATGCCGGAACACATTTCCTGCGCGGACAGCTCAACATTGTATCACCACCTTCCTGCGATCCTCCCGACAGCACCTGGGCCACGTTTGTCACGGCTAGTTCTTTCCGGACCAACTGGACACCTGTTCCCGGAGCATATCGCTATAATATATTTTACAAAGTGGGCGGTACATCCGTTTGGACGCAGCGTAGTGTGGCAGGAACCAATTCCTTTCTGGGCATTCAGAATCTGAACTGCGGCACCAACTACAGATGGAAAGTGCGTACAGTTTGTCAGACAGCCACAGGAACCATCAGGTCGGTATGGACTCCCGTGAAAGTCACCACCACACTTTCGTGCGAAGCACCTAACGAAGATCGCATTGCAGATACCGAAATGATCAGTGTGGATGTTTTCCCGAATCCCGCAAGTGAGTTCATCGCCATCGAAGCCGGAGCGGATATCAGCGGCGCGACTGAATTTGAAATGTACAATCTTACCGGCGCACTGATTATGAAAAAATCACTGGATCTTCAAAGCGGTGAAGTTATCGAAGTGGATGTCAATGAAATTCCGGAAGGACTCTACTTCATCCGCTTCAGCGGCGCGGTTCAATATCACACGAAAGTGATCATTCAGCGGTAAGCGACTGCCTTATTTTACCTCCTGCCAGTACCAGATAATTCAGCGATCGCAACAGCGCCTCGTTTGAATCGGTTATCTCGCGAATCATGTTCAAAAGATTCGGCACCACAATTTCCCGGTGCTTCCTGGCAGCAAAGTGTTTGTACACATTTTCCGATTCATGCTGATAATAGGATTTCAGCATGTCCTTGAGTCTGACCACGTCCTCCGGTGAACAGTAAGTTTGTCTGGTGACCAAGGCAGTGATTTCATCATAAAATTTTTTCTGATGATCCCTGATGGTCTGGTAAAATTCAAACATATCATCCTGAGGCGATCCGCTGATCTCATCGAGATTGTGTTTGATATCCTTCATGTTCTTTGAGGCCAGCGTTGAATTCCGGATGGCTGAGATGAGGTTATTTACCCTGGAAACTTCCGTTTCATCGAGCGATGACTGCTGGAGCTTGATGTAAAACGTGGCGATTTCATCTTCGTAATTTTTCAATGCGTTATAATCTTCCACCTTACCGTGAGGAAGCAGCTGATGCGAAAGATTGAAAAATCCATGCAACACGGCGAGCGCTTTCTTGAAGAATTCACCGGCCTCGTCATTCAGTGCTTCAATGGCGGCATGACTCTCGGCAGGATTCACCTGTTTGATCTTATCGGCCAGTCGCTCCTCATCACCTTTGATCACCTTGTTGATGAATGCCGTGAACTGGCTCAGAAACGGCATGATGATGATGACTCCCGCAAGGTTAATGGTGGTGTGAAATGCCGCAAGCGTGATCAGTGGATCGGCAATACCCGCCACCTCCTGTATCAAATAAAGATACACCTTCATCATGATCAATGCCAGTATGGCGGTGAACAGATTGAAGAAGAACTGCGACCAGCCTACCTTCTGACGTATCGCGTTCGCCCGGATGGTGCCGGTAACAGCCGTAACCGTGGTTCCCATATCCGCACCGATAGCCAGAAACATCGCCTGGTCCAGTGTGATGACTCCGGCCGCAAGCGACGACATGAAGATCATCATCGATCCGGTGCTCGAGTGAATGGCGGCCGCCAGAAACATACCGACAAACAAAAAGAGTATTCCGGGCTTGTCTGCTAAAAATCCGAATTCAAGGTGAAGCGCAAATTCTTCAAACCCTTCCTTCATGTAATTAATGCCCATAAACATGAAGCTGAAACCCATCAGCGCCTTGGCAAAGTTTCTGGGTTGTTCCGATTTCATGAACATGATACCAAGTCCGCCGACGGCGAGAAAAGGCAGGATAAACTCACCGAGATTGAGTTTGAATCCGAGCAACGACATCAGCCAGCTGGTGGCGGTGGTTCCCAGGTTGGCACCGAGGATCATGCCGATGCCGTTCTTGAGTCCAATGATACCGGCGCCGGCAAACGACATCACCAGCAACGATACCATGGAGCTGCTTTGCAGGATGGCTGTTACCAGGGCGCCTGATAAAACCGCCTTAACGGGATTGGTGGTGTGCCTGCGCAGAAAAAGTTTAAACGACCTTCCTGCCAAAGCCTTCAGCGACTCTTCGAGCATGAACATCCCAAAAAGAAAAAGCCCAAGTCCTGCCAGCAGCGGCCAGATATGAATTTCGCTCCAGTTCATTCGTTAATGTTGTCGTGCGCTTCTCACCATGATCAGCTCGGCGATATTTTCCGAATCAATGATTCCGTAAATCTCTTCTCCGCTTCGCACCAGCACGAACGGGGCGCCCGACTGCTGAAAACCGGTAAACACATCGTTGAGTGAAGTGTCAGGTGTCACACTGAATATTTTTCTTTCCGCAATTTTATCTACGGCTGCCTCTTCGCCGAAATCCTTGATGCCCTTGATGATCTGATCGCGTCCCACCGTCCCGTAAGGAACGCCTTCATCGGTGATCAGAAAGTGTTTGCTTTCGCCATCCAGCAACATTCTCACGGCCCGGCCTATGGGCTCATTCTTGTCCATCCTGCCAAAGGAAGTCATGAGCGCGTCGGAAGCTTTCAGATCGGAGATGAAAAACTGTGTCTTCACCATCTCCGCTTCCGCCTGTGCTCCGAGAATAATGAAGATCCCGATGAAAATCAGAAACGGATTCATGTAAAAACCGGCGATGATGAATCCGATGGCAAGTATTTTACCGATGAGCGCCGCCGTTTGGGTGGCTGAAACTCTGTTGGTCTTCATCGCCAGCAAGGCACGCAACACACGACCGCCATCCATCGGAAAGGCGGGAATCAGATTGAACAGCGCCAGCCACACATTCACAATGCCCAGCATGGCCAGGAAATTATCGGGCCCCACCACAAGGACTTCGTTGACCTCTTCTTCTGGAATATTAAAATCGAGAATGAAGGGAAGCAGCGCCAGCATGATCACCACATTCACCAGCGGTCCGGCCAATGCCACCACCAGTTCCTGAACGGGTTTCTCCGGCATCTTCTCCAGTCGCGCCACACCACCGATGGGATACAACGTAATGTCTTTTGTCTTGATGCCATACCGCTTGGCCGCCGTAGCGTGACCGAGTTCGTGAAGCGTAACACAAACAAACAGGCTCAGCACAAACAACACCGACCAGCCAATCTCCAACGGAGTCAAACCGGCTTTGGCATTCACATAAATGATGTACAGAATGATCAGCGAAAAGGTCCAGTGTATGTACACCCGGATGCCGGCGATTTTAGGGAATGCAAGAGCTGATTTCATGGAGGTTCAAAGAGGCAAAACGAAATTCAAAGATAGGGAAAAAAGTCATTAGTCGTTAGTCATTAGTCGTTAGTCGATTCAGTAGCAAGTATTCGGTTTCTGTGACGGACGCAAATAAATTCCCTGACGGACGTAAGCATTGAGTCCCTACGGCCTTATCACTAATTACATATCACCAATGAATAATGATTAATGACTAATGACCAATGACTAATGACTAATGACTAATGACTAATGACTAACGACTAACGACTAATGATTAATGACTAACGACTAACGACTCCCCCTCGCATGAAATGCTACGATCGGTATCATAGACTTATAGGCGAACTCCTCTGTAATACTTCTCCCGAATAGTTTTTCGAATCCTCCGCGCTTTCCGGTGGTGAATGCGATCATCCGGGCTCCGGTGGCGGATGTGAAATCTGAAATGCCTTCCGCGATATCATTGCTGCGGAAAACATGGTATGATATCTTTCCGTATTCCGAAAAGCGTTCGACCTCATCACGGAAGTCTTTGATCAGTTCTTTTTCATCAGCGGCGTCTTCATCAGCGCTGATCACGTGAACGATCTCCAGCTCCGCGTCGCCTTTTACAGCAAAGTCAATAATGTTCCTCAACGCTTCCATCTCGGCAACGAGATAATCAGCAGCAAAGACGATCTTCTCGGGAAACATCACATTGGTGTCGGGAGGTACGATGATCACCGGCACGCGGGAATGTGTCATCACATTGACCGTGTTGCTGCCGAAGAGTTTCTTCCCCAGTCCCGAGGCGCCGAGTGTGCCCATCACGATATAGTCGGCATCTGTTTCTTTCGCTTTCTCGAGGATGGTGTCGGTGTTCTCGCCTTCCGCGATCAGGTAGTTGACCTTGATTTCGGGATAGGATTCGCTCAGGGCGGAAGCAGTCATTTTGATGTTCTCCAGCGCGTCGTTCATCATGGCGATCTTCGCATCGGCCATCACGCCCTGCATGCCGGGTGAAGCCATCATGGGCGTGACTACATGCAGCAGGGTGACGGAGGCGTTGAGCTTCGATGCCAGCGTGGCGCCGTACTCGATGGCGAGGTTGGCGGTGGGGGAGAAGTCGGTGGGGATTAGAATCTTCATGGTAGAAATATTGGACCCCTCCGGGGTCGGGGTGATACGTCACTGGAATGAGAAATGGCTAAAGCCAGTTTCGATGACTGAAGCCGGATTACTTGCAGCGGCTGAAGCCGGATTGTGATAACACTAAGTATTCTCTGCGGTTCTGATATTTTCGATGCCTCGAAGGAGAGCATCTGAATTGAAGGAGATGCTGTCGATGCCCTGCTCGACGAGGAAGCGGGCGAAGGAAGGATCGTCGCTCGGGGCCTGGCCGCAGAGACCGATTTTGACTCCTGACTTTTTCGCGGAAGCGATCACATTGGACAGCATGATTTTGACTGCTTTGTTATTTTCATCGAACAGATCGCTGATGATGGCCGAGTCGCGGTCGATGCCGAGAGTGAGCTGGGTGAGATCGTTGGAGCCGATGGAGAAGCCGTCGAATATTTTTGCGAACTCGTCGGCGAGAATGACGTTGGAAGGAATTTCTGCCATCACGTACACCTCCAGTCCGTTCTTGCCTCTTTCGAGTCCGAAGGATTGCATGGTATCGAGTACTTTTTTTCCTTCTTCCACCGTCCTGCAAAAGGGAATCATCACTTTCACATTGTCCAGTCCCATTGCTTCACGCACCATCTTGATGGCTGCACATTCCAGACCAAAGCCTTCGCGGTAACGTTCGTTGTAATAACGGGATGCGCCCCTGAAACCGAGCATCGGATTTTCTTCGTGCGGCTCAAATGATTTTCCTCCGATTAACTGAGCATACTCGTTCGTTTTGAAATCGCTCATGCGGACGATGACGTCGTGCGGATGAAACGCTGCCGCAACCATGGCTACCGATTCCGCCAGTTTCTCCATGAAGAATTGTTTCTTGTCGGTGTAACCGGAGGTGATGGCTTCGATAGCGGCTTTATCGTGACTGTCGGCGAGCTCTTGGAATTTTACGAGTGCCATCGGATGGATGCGGATGGTGTTGGTGATGATGAACTCCATGCGAAGGAGTCCGACACCACGGTTGGGATATTTGGATAATCTGAATGCCTTGTCGGGATCGGCGAGGATGAACATGGGCGCGGTAACGGTGTCGGCATGCGAACCGAGGTCGACTTCCTTTTCTTCCCACTGCATGACACCGTCATACACTTTTCCTTCATCGCCTTCGATGCAGGATACTGTGATCATTTGTCCGTCGCTGATCTGATCGGTGGCGTTGATGGTGCCTACCACGGCGTGGATGCCGAGCTCGCGGGCCACGATCGACGCGTGACTGGTTCGTCCGCCTTTGTTGGTGACAATGCTCACCGCCTTCCGCAGAAGCGAGTTCCAGTCGGGGTTGGTGATGTCGGCCACGATCACGTCGCCATGCTGCACCTTGGGCGCGTCGGCGAGTGATTTCACGATGACCGCCCTTCCGGAGATGATGGAGCGCCCGACGGATTTGCCGGTGCACAAGGGTTCGGCTTTCGACAGCAGCTTGTATTCTTTCACCGTCAGGTGTTCCTGCTGTGAGTGCACCGTTTCGGGTCGCGCCTGGAGGATGAAGAGTTCACCGGTGATGCCGTCTTTGGCCCATTCGATGTCCATCGGCAGGTGATAATGTTTTTCGATGGCGAGACACCATTCTCCCAGCTGCGCGACATCCTCATCGCTGACCGAATAAATATTTCGCTTATGCGGAGGCGTTACCACGTTCTCCACGGGACGATCGCCGCCAATGGCATAGATCATCATGTTTTCCTTCGCACCCAGCTTTTTGCGGATGATGCTCTTTCTTTTATTTTCGATAGAGGGCTTGAAGAGATAAAACTCATCCGGGTTCACCGCGCCCTGCACCACATTTTCACCCAGTCCCCAGGCGGAGGTGATGTAAACGGCATTGGCAAATCCTGTTTCCGGATCCACGGTAAAAGCCACACCGGCACTTCCGATGTCGGAGCGTACCATGTGCTGCACGCCTACCGACAACGCTACTTTCATATGTTCGAAGCCGTTATCAATGCGGTACTTGATGGCGCGGTCGTTGAAGAGCGATACATAACACTTCAGCACCGCCTCGTACAGCTGATCGATGCCTGAAATATTCAAAAACGAATCGTGTTGTCCGGCGAAACTGGCGGTGGGCAGGTCTTCGGCAGTGGCGCTGCTGCGAACGGCCACCGAGAGCCGCATCGCGGGATCCAGCTGACGGTAATAGTCGGAGATCTCTTTCTTCACCTCCTCCGGAAGCGAACCCGACGCGATCAATTGGCGGCAGGCGACACCGGTTTCGTGAAGGTTGGAAAGCGTCTTCGTGTCGAGTGCCTCCAGCAGCGCTGTCAGTTTAGCCGTTAAATTGTTCTTGATCAGGAACAGATGATACGCATCGGCCAGCACCGCAAATCCCGAAGGCACACGGATGCCCATCCGCGAAAGCGAAAAAATCATCTCGCCAAGAGAGGCATTTTTGCCCCCGGCTTGAGCTATGTCGCTCATTTTCAAATGACTGAAAGGTCTGCAATGGTTCATATCCCGGTAAGGTTTGAGCAGAGGAAAACAACTCCCCTACCATGCAAAGGAAAACAAGTCGTATTGGAAGGATAATGAAGTTGGTCAGGGTGAAAAGTGATAATTGTCATGACTTTGATCCACTTGTGGTTAAACTAAAGGCTAACTTTGTAGTCTTTGATGGATAAAATGCTGATATGAAAAACCTGTTGATATGCCTGACTGTGCTGCTGCTGCCTGCCACCGCCGCCACACAGTCCCTCTACTTCCCTCCCAACTCAGGCAACACATGGGATTCGATTTCGCCTCAGAATCTCGGCTGGTGTCAGCCGAAAATTGATTCGCTTTATGACTTTCTCGAACTGAAAAATACCAAAGCCTTCATGGTGCTGAAAGATGGCAAAATCGTATTGGAGCAGTACTTCGGCACTCATACACAAAACGATCTTTGGTACTGGGCATCGGCAGGCAAAACGGTAACCGCTTTCATGACGGGCATTGCGCAGCAGGAAGGATTTCTGAATATCGATGACACCACTTCGCAATATCTCGGACAGGGATGGACGAGCTGTACTCCGGCACAGGAGGAAAAAATTACAATCCGCGATCAGTTATCCATGACTTCGGGTTTGAATGACGCCGTACCGGATCATTACTGCACGCTACCCTCTTGCCTGACCTACCTTGCTGATGCGGGAACCCGGTGGGCATATCACAACGGGCCCTATACCCTGCTTGATTCCGTAATTGAAAATGCTACCGGATCATCACTCAATTTATATACCTTTCAAAAACTACTTTCTCCAACCGGTATGAATGGGACGTTTTATCCTGTCGGGTACAACAATGTTTTTTTTAGTACCGCACGCAGTATGGCTCGTTTTGGTTTGCTGATGCTCAACAACGGGAACTGGAACGGCAATCAAATTATGACCGACCAGAATTACTTCAGTCAAATGGTAAACACATCACAGAACCTGAACGAATCGTATGGTTATCTCTGGTGGCTGAACGGTAAGCCCAGCTTCATGGTTCCCGGATTGCAAATAGTCTTCAACGGATCCATGATACCTAACGGTCCGGCGGATATGTTTTCCGCTATGGGGAAAAACGGTCAATTCCTCAACGTGGTGCCCTCTCAAAATCTCGTCTGGCTCCGTATGGGTGATGCCCCCGACAGCTCCGACGTGCCTTTTTTGCTCAACGATGAAATCTGGAGCTACATCAACGACCTGGATTGCGTGACCTCCTTGTCTGAATCTGACTCATCATCAATAAATGTGTTTCCGAATCCGTCGGGGCGGGATGGGTTTGAAGTCTCCGGACTGGATGCTTTCGCCGAAACGAAACTTGTTGTTTTTGATTTACAGGGAAGGTTGGTCCTGGAGATGAGTACTGTCGGAAAAACCGAGGTAAAAATTGAGCATCAGCTACAGAAGGGAAGCTATGTGATTCGTGTTCGCGGTAAACACGGACAATTCACTAAAATGCTGCAGGTAATTTGAGTTGAGTGATGATGATGTTATCGATTCAGTGTACTACACTGAAACTGGGTGCTCTTTAAAACTTAAGTGGACTGTTTACAGTTCAACTTACGGAAATAGCATTATAAAATTGTAAATAAATCTTATTTACAGCTGCAAAGACTTTATAACTAACTTTCTTTCTTTTCGGTTTGGGTAATCGCCAATGCAAAGCCGATACCAAACAGCAATGTTATGAGTCCAGCAAAATATGGGATAATCTCAGTCATGTTTCGATTTATTGATTAATTTTAAATATATCCCAAAAGCCAGGATAGATGGAACCCATAATCCTACAAAAATTCCATCTTCCTTATGTCCCTGAAAGTAGAGCATTTCAGAAAAAATTAATGACAATAAAGCGGCAACAAATAAAAATTTATCTGCAGTTGTAAATTTCTTGAGCATTTTAAGATTTAATTGATTTCATCAAAACCAAACACTCGTAACAAACAAAAAGTTTAACTGTCAGGAGATTTAGCTTTAACTACTCTCTAATTCAACCGCTGCTCAAAGGTACAGGGGTTCCCGTTTTAGGAATGAGACTAATAAAAATA
>Ga0315903_10008442_pt1 | contig 12664 bp, 10 predicted proteins | sample LakEriMetagenome_7_FD_203524 | JGI IMG/M metagenome (GOLD analysis project Ga0315903, IMG submission 203524) | Freshwater fungal communities from buoy surface, Lake Erie, Ohio, United States - Buoy 2 MA119 | ecosystem: Environmental > Aquatic > Freshwater > Lake | place: USA: Lake Erie, Ohio...
CAGTGGGCGCGGCCGTGACGGTGCTCGCCGTCATGCTCTCGGCACTGTGGATGCTGCCGGCGCTGCTGAGCCTCATGGGCACGAAGGCCCTCGCCTGGCGTCTGCCATGGGGCAAGAAGCCGGGCTCTATGGCGGACCGTCCCGAGGGCCGGGCGTGGGCCCAGTACGGCCGATTCCTGCAGAAGCGGCCAATCATCCCTGCTCTGCTGGCACTCGGCGTTGTCGTCGTCCTCGCGATCCCGCTCTTCGGACTGCGGCAGGGCTTCGCTGACGACTCGGGCAAGCCCGAGGGGGCGTCCGCGCGGATCGCTTACGACCTTCGCGCCGAGGGCTTCGGTCCCGGTGTCAACGGCCCGTTCCTCGTGGTCGCCGACCTTGCCGGCGCGACATCGCCGGAGGCTTTCGGCCAGGTGGTGGCCGGTCTTGCGTCGACTGAGGGCGTGGCCGGAACCTCACCCAGCCTCGAGGCTCTCGCGGTGTTCGGCAAGCTCGCGCAGGCGAGTGCGGGCAACGGAGGTGGAGAGCCGCAGACCGTGCAGGCGATCGCGGTCTATCCCACGAGCGCACCGCAGGACGAGGCGACTACGCAACTGCTCGATCGACTGCGCAGTGAGACGAATCCTGCGCTGGAGGAGCAGACGGGTGTGAAGTTGTACGTCGGCGGTACGCAGGCGATCACGAGCGACTTCACGACAGTCCTGGGTGATGCGCTGCCGATCTTCCTGGCGATCGTGATCGGCCTGGGATTCCTGGCGCTGGTGCTGCTGTTCCATTCGCTGGTGGTCCCTTTGACGGCCGCCCTCACGAGCCTGCTGTCTTTTGCTGCGGCGATGGGCATCACGGTGGCGGTCTTCCAGTGGGGCTGGTTCAGCAGTCTGCTCGGTGTTGCGAGTACGGGTCCGATCTTCCCCTTCCTGCCGATCATGGTGTTCTCCATCCTGTTCGGGCTCTCCATGGACTATCAGGTGTTCCTGGTATCTCGCATGCAGGAGGAATGGATGCGCACCGGCGACAACCTGACATCGGTGCGACGGGGCCTTGCCGGCTCCGGTCGCGTCGTGGTGATCGCCGCGGCGATCATGGCCAGCGTGTTCCTCGCCTTCGTGCCCAGCACCAACAGCACGATCAAGCTCTTCGGTCTCGCGTTGGCTTCGGCGGTGATCATCGACGCGTTTATCGTCCGACTCGTTCTTGTGCCGTCGCTGATGTCGATGCTCGGCCGGGCGAATTGGTGGTTGCCAGGCTGGCTGGACCGTGTGCTGCCACGGGTCCAGATCGAGCCCGGTGAGGATGAGCTGACCGATGACGAACCGGAGCCGGTGCCCGCACGTTGACGCTGGCATGTGAGTGACCACTCGCGGTGCCCAGTGGCCACTCGCGGCTACGGTATATGCGTGACTGGGACGGGGAAGCCGCCGCGCAGTGCGTGGGTGCTGTTCGCTCTCGTCACGGGGGCGATCGTCGCGAACATCAACCTGAGCATCGCCAACGTCGCGCTTCCCACGATCGGGGTCGATCTCGGAGCTGATCAGGATCAGCTCAACGTCATTGCGGACGCCTTTGCGCTGGGTCTCGCCTCGACAGTGCTCTATCTCGGCGCCGTCGGTGACCGGTACGGACGCAAGCTGCTCTTCGTCCTGGGTTGCATCCTCACCGTGCCCACGGCCTTCCTGGCCGCGTATGCGCCCAACGGTGAGGCATTGGCTCTGGCAAGGCTCATGGGCGGCGTTGCCGCGGCCATGCTCTTCCCGACCACGCTGTCGCTGATCTCCGCTCTCTATTCCGGGGGCGCTCGCGTGCGTGCGATCGCTCTGTGGTCCGGACTGGGTGGGGGCTTCGCCGCGCTGGGTCCGGTCCTGGGCGGGTGGATGCTCGAACGATTCTGGTGGGGCTCGGTCTTCTTGATCACTGTCCCGGTAGTGGTCGTGGTCCTCGTCGTGGGGCTGCTGGTGCTGCCCTGGCGGGCTCAGGAGGAGACCTTCCGCATCGACCATCGTGGTGGCGTGCTGTCCGTGCTCGGCGTCGGGGGCCTGGTGGTCGCCATCGAGACGGCCGACAGGGGAGTCACAGCAACCTGGCTGGGCATCGTGGCGGTGGCGGTGCTGTCCCTGGGGATGTTCTTCTGGTGGCAGCGCCGCGCACCACGACCTCTGGTGGACCTCGAGCTGGCCCGGCACCGGACCTTCTGGGTCGCGTTCGTTGCGGGATCGATCACCTTCGGCTCCCTCATCGGGGCCATGTTCATCGGTCAGCAGTTCACCCAGAACGTTCTCGGGTTCTCGACGCTCACCGCCGCGCTCGTGGTCGTGCCCGCGACGATCTTCAGTGCCGTCGGCGGTCAGGTTGCCGGGGCGCTCATCACCAAGTCGGGATCCCGGTCGAGCCTGCTGCTCGGCCTGGCGAGCGTCGCCCTCGCGTTCGTCGTGATGCTCGTGGCGTGGCGCGACGACACGTGGATCGGCTGGATTCTCACCGCCTACGGCTTCATTGGTCTGGGAGTCGGTCTGGCCGCGACGCCTGCATCTCGTGCCCTCATGGGCTCGGTTCCTCCGGCTCGCGCAGGCATGGGGTCCGGCTTCCTCGACCTCACCCGCGATTTCGGCGGAGCCGTCTTGCAGGCGATCATGGGCGGCCTCCTGGCGGCCGCGTATGCCACGCACATCACCCGCGACCTGGACGCGCTGCCGAGTGACGAAGCGGCCCAGGTGGGCACGAGCACAGCCGAGGCGATGACGCAGTCGTTCTCAAGCGCCGCGCAGGCCGCTCAGCAGTACCCGACAGCGGTCCAGGACCAGATCATCGCCGCGGCGGCCACTGCCTTCACCGCCGGCAAGTCGTGGGCGATCCTGATCGCCCTCCTCCTGACTCTCGCCGGGCTGCTGCTTGTCTGGTTGCTGTTCCCCAGGCGCGCGGAGGAAGAGGCGTACTACGAGCAGGTGCTCGAGTCTGCCTCGGTGCCAACACCGACCTCGACATAGCGCGAAAGCCAGACAACGAACGAGCCAGTGACTATCCTCCGCGTCATGACACGAACCCGCATCGCTGCACTCGTCCTCGCGCTTCCGCTCGTCCTCGCCGCGTGCGGGGGAGGCGGCAGTGACGATGGAGGAAGCGGTGGCGAAGGAAGTGGTGAGAGGGACCAGCTGATCGAGCAGTTGAGGCAGGAGGCCACCGACTCCGGCGCCACCACCGAGGAGTTGGACTGCGTGATGTCCGCCCTGGACCAGCTCGATGAGGCCGCACTCGTGTCGATTCTCGAGGACAATGCGTCTCCGGAGACCGAGGAGCAGGTCGGGCTGGCCATGGCCGACTGCATGCTGCAGGAGTGACCTGAGCGTCCCTCCCTATGTGAGGGTGATCGGCTTCGACTCACCCTTGTCGAATCCTGACCCCTCGATGTCGAAGGGGATGGTGCCCATTCCCAGGCTCTGCGTGATCTTCTCGAAGAATGACACGAAACCTTCGCTCCGCGACGGATGAGTGCTCGACTCGTAGATGAACGAACCAAGATGCACGACGCTCAAGTAGTCAAAGAAGGACTGTGGCACCGTTCGGCTCGAGGCGTGGGCAGTGATGGAATGACCTCCGTGGATGAGCCAGTTGACGTGATTCGCACGGAGCGGATCGACCTGCACATGGTCAGACCGAACGAGTACGCGCTCCTCGCGGTCGATCGCGCGGATCCGGGCCTGTGGGTGGATCGGGGGTTCTCGAATCCCCTCAGGCATCTGGTCGACGAACCCGGACCACTACCGCACCGGATCCCACGCATCGAGGCGAATCCGGAGGCAGCCGCCTACCTACTGCGCCTGGCGGTACTGCGCTCCGAGGGCATCGTCATCGGCAGCGCCGGGTTCCACGACCTTCCTGACGAGCAGGGCATGATCGAGGTCGGTCTACGAGTGGAACCCGCCTACCGAGGACGTGGACTCGCCACGGAGATGCTGCTCGGCATGTGGGACTGGGTCGTCAGCAGGTCCGACGTGCGCATCCTGCGATACACCGTCAGTCCGGGCAATCTGGCATCGCAGGCGATCATCGCCAAGTTCGGCTTCCGGCACGTGGGCCAGCAGATCGACCCTGAGGACGGTCCCGAGGACATCTTCGAGATGGACGTCGTGGCATACCGGAGGCTCAGGGGTTCGTAGACTGCGGACTGTGGTGGCAACGAACGTTCGAACCTATGAGGTGCGCACTTACGGCTGCCAGATGAACGTCCATGACTCCGAGCGACTCTCGGGGCTGCTCGAAGATGCCGGTTACGTGCCTGTGGCGGACGGCGTAGTGCCCGATGTCGTGGTGTTCAACACCTGCGCCGTGCGGGAGAACGCCGACAACAAGCTCTACGGGAATCTGAGCCACCTGGTGCCGGTCAAGGCGGATCACCCGGGCATGCAGATCGCTGTCGGCGGCTGCCTCGCCCAGAAGGATCAGGGAGAGATCGTGCGCAAGGCGCCTTGGGTCGATGTCGTATTCGGCACCCACAACATCGGGTCACTACCGGTTCTGCTCGAGCGAGCCCGTGCCCTCGACGAGGCGCAGGTCGAGATCCTCGAATCTCTCGAGACGTTCCCGTCCACACTTCCCTCGAAGAGGGACTCGGCCTTCTCGGCATGGGTCTCGATCAGCGTTGGGTGCAACAACACGTGCACGTTCTGCATCGTCCCGGCACTGCGCGGCACGGAGAAGGACCGCCGCCCGGGCGACATCCTGGCCGAGGTCGAGGCCCTGGTGGCCGAGGGAGTGCTCGAAGTGACTCTGCTCGGGCAGAACGTCAACGCGTACGGAGTCGAGTTCGGTGACCGAAGTGCATTCGCCGACCTCCTCCGCTCCTGCGGTGGCATCACGGGCCTTGAGCGCGTTCGATTCACCAGCCCCCATCCGAGGGACTTCACCGACGATGTCATCGCGGCGATGGCCGAGACGCCCAATGTGATGCCCCAGTTGCACATGCCCCTGCAGTCCGGATCGGATCCAGTGCTGCAGCGCATGAAGCGCTCGTACCGGCAGGAGCGATATCTCGGCATCATCAATCGCGTGCGTGCTGCCATGCCAGATGCCGCAATCACCACTGACATCATCGTGGGGTTCCCAGGCGAGACGGATGAAGATTTTGAGCAGACCATGCACGTCGTGCGCGAGGCGCGGTTCGCCAGCGCATTCACGTTCCAGTATTCCAAGCGTCCGGGTACGCCGGCTGCCGAAATGCCGGACCAGGTGCCGAAGAAGGTCGTGCAGGAGCGCTACGACCGCTTGATCGAGCTCGTCAACGACATCGCCTGGGAAGAGAACCGGCGCCTGGAGGGTCAGGTGCTCGAGGTTCTCGTTTCCGAGGGGGAGGGTCGCAAGGACGAACGCACCCACCGACTGTCGGGTCGGGCTCCCGACAACCGTCTCGTGCATGTCGCGGTCGACGACACGGTGGGTATTCCGCGCCCGGGTGACTTCGTGGTGGCCGAGGTGACCTATGCGGCGCCCCACCATCTCGTTGCGGATCGCGTTGTGTCGATCCGGCGGACTCGAGCAGGCGATGCGGGCGACGCTCAGCGGTCTCCTGATCTTGCATCGGCTGGTGATGCAACGCCGGGCGTGCTTCTGGGAATGCCGGCCGTCCGTGCCTGAGGGCGGTGTCCTGGCGATCGTCGGGCCCACGGCGTCGGGCAAGACGGCCCTGGCCGTCGATGTCGCCACTCGACTCCCGGGCGAGGTCGTCGGGACCGACTCCATGCAGGCGTATCGGGGCATGGACATCGGCACCGCCACACCGACGCAGGGTGAGCGTGGTGGAGTGCCGCACCACATGATCGACTGCTGGGCGGTCGATCAGGAGGTGACGGTCGCAGAGTTCCAGCTGCGTGCGCGCGAGTGCATCGACGACATTCGCAAGCGTGGCATGACGCCGGTCGTCACCGGCGGCAGCGGCCTGTACGTCTCCGCTGTCCTCGATGACCTGCGCTTCCCGGGCACGGACCCGGACGTGCGGGCACGGCTCGAGGCCGAGCTGGAAGAGATGGGGCCAGTCGAGCTCCACCGGCGGCTCACCGCAGTCGACCCTGAGGCTGCAGCGCAGATCCTTCCGACCAATGGACGTCGGATCGTCCGAGCCCTGGAGGTCAACGAGATCACCGATGGCCCGTTCACGGCGCGCCTTCCCGCGCCCGTCGACGTCTATCGCACAGTGCGCATCGGCCTCGACATCCCGCGCAGCGACCTCGACGAGCGCATCGCCCGTCGCGTCGACCTCATGTGGGAAGCCGGATTCGTGGACGAGGTCCGGGTGCTTCAGCAGCATGGCCTCGCCGCGGCACCGACGGCTGCGCGCGCGCTCGGCTATCCGCAGGTGATGGCCCTTCTCGCCGGTGGTATCAGCGAGGCCGAGGCGAGGCGGCAGACCGTTGAGGCGACGCGACGCTTCGCCCGCCGACAGCAGCGCTGGTTCCGCAGGGACTCGAGGATCCAGTGGCTGGCCTATGACTCCCCGTCGCTGGTGGAGGAGGCCCTCACGCTCTGCTCGGATGGCACGCGTACGTAGTACTCGGTACCCAGCAGCAGGCCGCGCAGGGGCGCTGGCAGCCGGGTGAGCACGGCCAGGGTTCTCACCGTGCCGTCGGCAGTTGCCTGGGATGCATGGGCCCGCAGCGCCGCCACCTTGCGGGGCATCACCGTGCGCACGTCTACCCGATGAGTGATCTGGGCTCGGGGCGTCCAGGCTTCCGCGAACTCCTGGGGATCGAAGTCCGCCGGTGTGATGCGTGCGCGGGAGGCCCATCGGACGGCGGCGGCGATGGGCTCGCGAGGCAGGGTTGCCTCGAACAGGCTCACCGGACGGGTCAGCAGAGTGCGGGCGGTGCGGACCGAGCGGTGAACCTGCACGTGGTCGGGGTGTCCGTAGCCCCCTGACGGGTCGTAGCCGACGAGAACATCGGCGTTCTCCTCCTCGCAGACGGCCGCTATCCGTCGACCGACCCGAAAGCGACCCTCCTTGCTGAACCCACCGGGACTGTCCCCGTGCAGTCCAGAATCGGCATAGCCAAGGGTGACGGTTCGGGCCACCCCGATGGCCTGAGCGGACGCCCGAAGCTCGGAGAGCCGCACGCCGCCCAGGTCGGCGAATGAGGCGGAGGCGAGACCCGCGGATCCGTCCGTCGCGACGATCAGGACGACTCGATGTCCAGAATCGGCGGCGCGAGCCATGGTGCCGGCGGTGAGGAGTGCCTCGTCGTCCGGATGCGCGTGAACGAAGACGAGGGTGCGCGCTGGCATGGGCGCCATTGTGGCGTACCGTCGTCAACCGTGAGGATCGCCCACGTCAGCGACTGCTACGCCCCGCGCACCGGCGGCATCGAGTCGCAGGTGCGGGCGTTGGCCGAGAGGCAGCAGGCCTCCGGCGACGACGTCAGGGTCATCACGGCGACACGGTCCTCGGATCCACGGGACGCGGATCGGGTGGGTGGCCTCGTGGTGCACCGGGTCGTCGCGCGTGTCCCCTTCGATCTGCCCGTGCATCCGCGCACCCGCCGGGAGGTCGGTGCCGTTCTGGACGCCGATCCGGTCGACATCGTCCACGTGCATGCGGGCGTTGTCTCGCCCTTTGCCTGGGGCGCTGTGAGAGCGGCGCGCGATCGGGGAGTTCCGGTGCTCGTGACGGTCCACAGCGTCTGGGGCCCGCTCGCCGCACCGGCGTTCAGCGTCAGCGATGCTCTAGCCCGTTGGCATGCCTGGGGTGTGACCATGAGCGCGGTCAGCGACCTCGCGGCCGCCCGCGTGCAGGCGGCCGTTCCCCGGTTGGGCGAGGTTCTCGTCCTGCCCAATGGGGTCGACCCGGCTGAGTGGAATGTGCCCCGCCTGGCGCGCCCGCGGGGTTCACTGCGTCTGGTCACCGTCATGCGCCTGGCGCCCCGCAAGCGCACCATTCCCCTCCTGCGCATGATCGGACTCGTCCGCACCGGCCTCCGCGGATCGGTCGACGTGACTGCCACTGTCGTGGGAGGGGGTCCGATGCTCGACCGTGCCCGCACCTACGCCACCGCGCACGACCTCGGGCAGGCGGTCACCTTCACGGGTCGCCTGGACCGAGCCGGTGTGCGAGACGTCCTCGGTCGCAGTGACGTCTATATCCAGCCTTCGGTGCGGGAGTCCTTCGGCCTGGCCGCTCTGGAGGCCCGCACCTCTGGGCTGCCCGTCGTCGTCCACTCCGACTCCGGGAGCACCCAGTTCATTCATGACCGTGTAGAGGGGCTGGTGGCACCCGACGATGCCGGCATGGTGGGCGCCGTCATCCGACTAGCCCACGATCCCGCTCTTCTCGATGCCATCACGGCGCACAACCGTTCCACGCCGCCCGCGGAGACCTGGCCGCACGTCCTCGAAGCGGTTCAGGCGGCGTATGTGCGAGCAGGAGCCGCGCCGACGCAGCGCTAGGCTGGTGTGGTGACCTTCCGGGAGCTGCCCTTCGTCAAGGGTCATGGCACGGAGAACGACTTCGTGATCATCCCTGATCTCGATGGGCAGCTCGACCTGACGGTGGAACAGATCCAGTGGCTGTGCGATCGGCGTCGCGGAATCGGTGCCGACGGTGTCCTGCGCGTGGTCCGCACCGAGCACATGGGCCACGAAGCCGGACCATGGGGCGTGGCGGAGTTCTTCATGGACTATCGAAACGGCGACGGCTCCTTGGCTGAGATGTGCGGCAACGGCGCCCGTGTCTTCGTGCGCTACCTCCACGCTGCAGGTCTGATCACCAGGGCCGAGGCGGTTATCGGTACCAGGGGCGGACTCCGCTCCTGCGTCATTCAGGACGACGGCAGCATCACGGTCGACATGGGAGCCGCCACGCACCCAGCCATCGAGCCGACCGTGCACCTTGGAAGTTCCACATGGCCGGCCATGGCGGTGCTGGTGCCCAATCCGCATGCCGTGGCCTTCGTCGACGATCTCGACGATCTCGACGCCCTCGGCAGCTTCGACGAGGCGCCAACCGTCGGTCCCGACGGCGCCTACCCGGACGGTGCGAATGTGGAGTTCGTCGTTCATCGCGGTCCGCGCCACGTCGCGATGCGGGTGCATGAGCGGGGAGTGGGGGAAACCCGGTCCTGCGGCACAGGTGCCTGCGCCGTGGCGTGGGCTGCGCGACGCCGTGACGAGCCTGGCGTCACGGGTGAGACGACCTACCGGATCGACGTGCCCGGTGGTTCAGTCACGGTGACGGAGTCGGCAGCGGGGGCGATGCTCCTGACGGGGCCGGCCGAGTTGGTGGCACGTGGAACGGTGCTGGTGCCGGACCTCTGAGCCCTGTGTCAGGCAGCAGCTCGTGGCCTAGGCGTTGCGTTCCGGTGAGTCGCCGTAGGAGTGCGGACGGGCGTACCGGGCGCCGGCCACGCCCTGCATGAGAGCACCGAGTTCCTCGACCTCGGCCGCGGTGAGTCCGACATCGACGGCGTCGGCGTTCTCTCGCACGCGATCAGCAGATCGTGTGCCGGGAATGGGAATCACGTCGTCACCCTGCGCCAGGAGCCACGCAAGTGCGATCTGCGCTGCCGAGCAGTCGCGCTCACGGGCGAAGTTGCCGAGGACTTCAGCGAGGGCGAGGTTGTGCTCGATGTTCTGTGCTGTGAACCGTGGGCTGCTCCGCCGGTGGTCCCCGTCCTCGAGGGTGTCTGGCACGTCCGCCGTGAGGAGTCCACGCCCCAGTGGGCTGTACGGCACTATCGCCACGCCGAGTTCACGTGCGACGGGGAGAACGTCGGGTTCAAGATCCCGGGTCCATAGCGACCACTCGCTCTGCAGAGCGGCGATGGGATGGACAGCATGCGCCCGACGCAGTGTCGCGGCACTGGCCTCGCTGAGCCCGAGGTGGCCCACCTTGCCGTCGGCGACGAGGTCGGCGAGGGCTCCGACGGTGTCCTCGATCGGGATGGTCGGATCGATGCGATGGACGTAGTAGAGGTCGATGTGGTCGATCCCCAGCCGGCGCAGGCTTCCCTCGACCGCGCAACGAGCCTCATCGGGACCGGCCGCGATGGAGCCGTCGGCATTGATGCCGAACTTCGTGGCGATGGTGATTCGATCGCGATGCTGGTGCAGCAGTGGTGCCAGAAGCTCCTCGTTGCCGCCGTGCCCGTATACCTCTGCGGTGTCCCAGAGGGTCACGCCGGAGTCGAGGGCCCGTTCGAGGACCTGCTGGGCCGCTGCCGGGTCAGCAGTTCCGTAGAAGCCGGAGAGTGGCATTCCGCCGAAGCCGATGGCACCAACCATGGGTCCCGAACGTCCGAGCCTGCGCTGCTGCATGCCGTGACAGTACCGAGTGCCGGCTCGTGCTGTGGACGGGCGGCGAGACCGTGGCGCCGGGCATGGCACCCTTGGCTTGATGGACATCGACCCCGACACCCACCCTGACGTCGACGCTGAGGTCAGTACGGGTGATTTCGAACTCGAGGAGCGCAGCGCCCTTCGTCGCGTCGCGGGGCTGTCGACCGAGCTTCAGGACATCACCGAGGTCGAGTACCGGCAGGTTCGTCTTGAGCAGGTGGTGCTGGCCGGGGTGTGGACCGAAGGCACCCTGACGCAGGCAGAGCGGAGCATGCGGGAATTGGCGCTGCTGTCAGAGACCGCGGGGTCTGTTGTGCTCGACGGCGTGATCCAGCGGCGCGACACCCCGGATCCGGCCACCTACCTCGGTTCAGGCAAGGCGCGCGAGCTCCGCGACATCGTGGTGGCCACGGGAGCCGACACGGTCATCTGCGACGGGGAGCTGACACCAGGTCAGCTCCGGCAGCTCGAGCAGGTCGTCAAGGTCAAGGTGGTTGACCGCACGTGGCTCATTCTTGACATCTTCGCCCAGCATGCGCGCAGTCGTGAGGGCAAGGCCCAAGTGAGCCTGGCACAGATGCAGTACCTGCTTCCGCGGCTTCGCGGTTGGGGAGAGTCGCTGTCCCGTCAGGGTGGTGGGGCCGGTGGCGGTGCGTCGGGCGGTGGAGGTGTCGGCACCCGCGGACCGGGCGAGACGAAGATCGAGACCGATCGCCGTCGGATCCGGTCTCAGATGACGAAGCTGCGTCGACAGATTGCCGAGATGGAGAAGGCGCGCACAACGCAACGCGCGTCGCGGCGGAGATCAGGTATCCCACGGGTCGCTATCGCCGGATACACGAATGCCGGGAAGTCGAGTCTGCTCAATCGGATCACGGGGGCGGGGGTCCTTGTCGAGGATGCCCTCTTCGCCACGCTGGATCCGACCGTGCGCAAGGCGCGTACGCCCGGAGGCCGAGAGTTCACCATTGCGGACACGGTTGGATTCGTGCGACATCTGCCGCATCAGCTCGTCGAGGCCTTCCGCTCGACCTTGGAAGAGGTCGGCGACGCTGACCTGATCCTCCATGTGGTCGATGGGTCCGACGAGGCGCCGGAGGAGCAGATCGCGGCGGTCCGCGAGGTGCTCCAGGAGATCGACGCGACAGGCATACCCGAGCTCATCGTGATCAACAAGGCCGACGCAGCGAACCCGGAGGCCCTGGCGCGTCTGGTGCGTCGGGAGCCTCATTCGATCGTCGTGTCAGCACGAACGGGCCTCGGGCTGGAGGAGCTTCTCGCCGCGATCGAGACCGACCTGCCGACGGGGCTCGTCGACGTCGACGTCCTGGTGCCGTATGCGCGTGGCGATCTCCTCAGCCGCGCACACCGCACGGGTGAGGTCTTGTCGGAGGAGCATGGCCAGACGGGCACGCGATTGCGTGCCCGCGTTCCGGAGGCCCTTGCGGGCGAACTGGCGTCGGCGGTCGAGGATGCCTGACGTGCCTATCGATGGCGCCGTGGGTGACGGCATGGATGACGTCAAGCCCGTTGTTGAGGCACTGCACGTCGTGGTGGACGGGATCGGAGGCGAGCAGCGCGAAGGTCAGGAGCGCATGGCGACCATCGTGGCCCGGGCCATTGCTGACCGGACGCATGCGGTGGTGCAGGCGGGTACGGGCACCGGTAAGTCCGTCGGCTATCTCGTCCCCGCCGCGCTGCATGCGACCTCTCCCGGTAACGGCAGCGTGATCGTCGCTACGGCGACCCTCGCCCTTCAGCGGCAGTTGATCGACCGCGATCTGCCGCGCATCGCGGAGTCGCTGGATGCCGTTCTCGACAGGCCCGTGACCTACGCCGTGCTGAAGGGACGCAACAACTACGTATGCCTGCAGCGCCTGCATGGCAGCGGCGAGGACGATGACTCCGATGCCCTGTTCGACGCTCCCGCGAGTGCGCTCGGTCGGCAGGCCAAGGCCCTGCGCGAGTGGGCTGAGTCGACGACGACGGGGGATCGTGACGACTATCCGGACGAACTCGATCCCCGGGTCTGGCGCGCCTTCTCCGTCGGTCGCCGTGAGTGCGTGGGCGAGGCGCGCTGCGCCTACGGCGAGGAGTGCTTCACGGCGCTGCGCCGGCAGCAGGCCATGGAGGCAGACATCGTGGTGACCAATCACGCGATGCTCGCGATCGACTCCATCGAGGGGGTGCCAGTCCTGCCGGAGCACGATGCCGTGATCGTGGACGAGGCGCACGAGCTTGTCGACCGCGCCACCGCTGCCGTGACCGCTGAACTCTCGGTGTCCGTTGCCGAGCGTGCCGTCAGCGGCTCACGGAGGCTGGTCGATCCTGAGACCCATGAGCGCATGACCGTTGC
>Ga0315903_10008450_pt1 | contig 12662 bp, 18 predicted proteins | sample LakEriMetagenome_7_FD_203524 | JGI IMG/M metagenome (GOLD analysis project Ga0315903, IMG submission 203524) | Freshwater fungal communities from buoy surface, Lake Erie, Ohio, United States - Buoy 2 MA119 | ecosystem: Environmental > Aquatic > Freshwater > Lake | place: USA: Lake Erie, Ohio...
GAACCAAGAACCCGCGACGGGATAGACATTAGGCAGTAGTAACAGAAGCCCAGGTCGTTGCGCTCGTAGCAAAGAACAGCGCAGCTTTGCCATCAGCAAGATCAACGCTTGCAGCGGCTGCATTGATTGTCGAGCTAGTCGCAGGATAAACCTTGATCGTCTGCCCCGAGGCGTTCCAAATGCCGACCATTGCACCGGCTTCAGTCGGCGGCAGCTTCACACCAGTCGAGGCTGCGGAAGTCGTGATCGCATTGAAAACAGCCGACAGTTGCAGAGCCGTTCCAGCAGTTGAACCGACAGCAACAAGACCAGTCGCGGTATCGCCGCAGATCGTCGTTGACGACAGCGGAGAATTACCAGCAGCCAAAACTCGTGACGGAATAGCCATGATTACTCCTTAGATTTGCTGCCAACGACGCGGAGATCGCGCTGCGGCAAGTGGAAAAATGGTTCTTCAAAACGTACATTCTCAAAACCTGCTTCAACTAACATAGTGCCAATTTGCTGTTTTGAGTAACACCAATGATGGCGCATCGTATCAGGTTCGGGCATTCCGAACAATGCACGCCCGATCAAATCGTCATTCCTGTGCCCTTGATTCCATAGCGCAATCACGTTGTCAAGGCATGGCATTTCGAGCGACAACTGACCGCCCGGCTTCAACACTCGCAACCACTCTAGCAACGTTTGTTTCGCTTTGGGTGTCGGGATATGCTCAAACAAATGTATCGCGGAAATCTCGTCGGCATGGTTATCGGGCAAATCAAGTTCTGTTACATCCGAAATCAGGTCTTGCTCGCCAATGCAATCAACATTGATCCAACCAGGCCAAGACCTATCGCCCGCCCCTAGATGGAGTCGAATACGCTCTGCCATTTGCGCCCCAAGGTTTCCGGTGAATAGTGCCGCTGAATGTATTGCTGTCCCGCCCTTACCAAAGCGTTTAATTCGTGCCTGTAGGCTTGCGAGAACTGAAGCCCACCCTTTAGCGGCCCAAGGTAACAAAAGTGCCTGAATTCCTTGTTTATATCAATCTTACTGGCGATTACAAAGCAACCCGACATGATTGCATTGATGAGCCGGTTTGCGCTTTTGTAGGTTTCTTCCTTGCTAGGCAGCAAAACAATGTTGCTTTGCCGCAAAAGCTGCTCTTGGGCAGCTGTAGACCACGGCACGCATTCAACCTGATCGTTAGGCCCTGTGCAGTACGTCATGTCGTACGTTTTCAGCATCTTCCCATACGGCAATATTTCTTTCAGATTGCTTTGATGCCCTAGCCACAAATATTTGTTACCGTCTGCGTGGGGTTGACCGCTATTCTCCCAAGTGTCGGGGATTACTTGGGCATCTTTTTCCGCATAGACGCGGATTCGTCGCGCCATTTCCGCAGTCGGACACACCACGGCATCAGCTTTTTGAGCCATTTCCGCATAAATGTCCCCTAGCTTCGGGTGCGTGAAATGATCGTCGCAAATGTCCACCACTGCTTTTGCGCCCCTAGCTTGCACCTGCTCAAACACCACTAAATCGTCGGGCTGCGGCTTGGAAAACACCGTGATATCAGCGCCCGTTGCATTCAGTCTTGAGTGATAACCGCAGTACGCCGAAGGCATAGCCGCCCTCAGTCGGTAGGATGCCATCTCAGCACCGCCGCTGTGCATGAATGAAACTCTCATATGCGCTTTCCGAGGCGTTTGCGCTCGTCCATGATTGCTGCGATTAGACCGCCGCCATGCACATTAAAGTGAATGTCAGGCAACGTCTTAAAGTATTCTTGAAATTCGTTTGCTTGCTGCGCCATTGCGCCATTAGACAAGAACCGTTTACCACCGACGATTACATCAATCGGTTCGTCTACGCCCTCGCCTGTGAATCGTTTAGTCTTGCCATCATCTGCTAGGCAAGAGTCAAAGCCGTACATCTCAAATGTTCTGAAACCCAAAACATAGCTCACCGACACCGCGCGAAGTCCTGATGTAGTGCCACCGCCGACAAGGAATTTCTTGTTGAAGATGCTGCGATACGGTTCGTCGTTGTATTCTTCAAACGCAAACGAGTGCCACAAAATGACCTTGTTTGCTTTCAGCGCGTCAAACATAGACGGATCGCACCTAGAAGCCACTAGATAGACCGTGTGCGCGTTTGCTTCGCTTAGCTGTGCGCTTCTATCTCGCGGGTCAACACAGCACCATAGATCGGGCTGTATGCCATTCTTGCAGAGAAAATCATGCGCTCCCTTAACTGCGAATATCGGGCGACCGCGTGCGCGTTCTGCTCGTATATTCTCAATCTGAGATGGCATTGAAGGCCCACTGCCCACGATGACCATGTGACCATCGTGAGCAATGAGACTTGGTACTAGCTCCGGTAAACCCCGCGCAATCGCAGAGCGAATGTTAGACACAATGCCATCAGGCGTCCCTGCGGCTTTAACATTAACCTTTAATTGCGCGAGATTTTCCATTAGCCAGGCATTGCACCTGTGCCGATAACCGCGATGCCAGCAGCGATACAAGTAACTGCCGTGGCATTGGAGATCGTGCGGGTCGAAGTGCAGCCGATAACCAAACAACCGGAAACCGTTGCATCGTCCAACACGCCACCAGTTGCGGTCGTATACAGAGGCACGTTGTCGTCGCAGTTAGCAGCAAGGTTCACTTGCATCACACCGGACAACTGCACCCACCCGTAATAACCCGAGGCAATCGAGACTTGCGCGAAACCGACGCGCTTGCTGCTTGCCGAGTTGGTGGTCGTCAGCAAAGCAGCAGTTTGCGAAGCGGTGATATTCACCGCGCCGTAGGTGCTGATTGCTTCAGAGGCTTGCACATACATCGCTTCGCCGCCATCGCTCAACAGCACTTTCGTGCCGGGAGTGAATTGGGCAGTCGATGAAGTATCGGTAAAGTTAGTGCCGATAACACCACTTACGCTGAAAGTAGGCATTTTTTATATCTCCTATTAAGCAATCAGCACGCCGCAGAACTGCGGGCCGCTGCTCGTCAAATTACCTGCCCAACCAATAAGCTTAACAATCATTCTGTTACTTTCAGCCTTTCGGCTTACTGACCTTTTCAGGCGGGGATGCCGCTTCGGACTTCCCTCCGAGCTTTCCTTTGTTATGGCTCGGTTCAGACTATCGCATCCGCTTTCGCGGCCCTCTCACTTAGTCGTTCACGCTGCTTTCGCTTGCGCCCTGTCGCCCGCTGCCGGGCTTCCAAGTCAATCAGAGAAGGTTTAAAGACGCCATTAGTGCAAAGTAGGTTTAGCGTCTTGGTTCACAGCTTGGCGTTCGCCACCGATAGGAACGAAGTTACGATCAGCGTGCGGACGGAACATCAGGTACTTGGTGTTCAGGAAGAACATATGGTTAGCGGTTGCAGAAGAACCGATACCACCGTCAAGCACCACGTCCGAAGCCATGCCAGCGCCAAAGTATTTCAGCGAGGCAAAGCCAGCACCGGCCATCGACGAACCGCTGTCGGTAATACGCTGAATCGACTGAAGCGATTGCAGGTACAAACGATAATAGTTATTATCTGCACAAATTAAATCAGGTTTATCCGTTCCACGAATCAACTGAACTGCAACGCTGTCCATGTACTGCTGAATGTTGCTTGCAGTAACAGCAGCACCGCCGTTAGTCACGCCGGAGAAAGACACCGAGCGCCAAAACGTCCAGGTCGCACGATCAATGCCGCCGTAAGTACCGGTGGCCGGGCTATCAGGCACAGCAGCGCCCAAGCCGGTCAGGTTCTTACCTGCGTTACCAGTGCCGTCAAGGTACAGGTCGCCGCTGATACGGTTGGCGATTTGAGCCTCGGCAACAGCCATACGGCCATCGAGCAAGTCGATAATCGCTTCCTTGCCGCTGTTCTGAATCATCTCAAGGCCGCTGATCGAAACTGCCGAAGCGTACTGAGTGATTGAGAACTGCGCCGCAGAGATCGGGCTGTTTTGGGACACGTTCAACACTTCATAGCCGCTATAGCTGTTGGTGTTGTTGGTGGCCGTGTCGTTGTACATAATCTCTTGCAAGATCACGTTACCGCCGGAGAAGGTCTTAACGTTTCCACGTTCCTTCAGTCGGCGCAACAGGGCGTTGTTGTTTGTTACGTTGTCAGCGAGTTCACCAGTACGACTTTGGATGTTGGTCGCAATGATATCGCTGATAGCACTATTGGCGAAAGCCATTATGTTCTCCTATCAGTTTTTAAAGTCGATCCGCTACGCTGTCAAATTGTTCAGCAAGCATTGATCGTCGATCTTGCGCTTTGGTAGCCGTTGTCGCACCGGGTGCGGCGCTTCTGACACTAACCGCTGCTGCTCTAGCCTTCTTCGCAGCTTGATTCGCTACGACCTTTTGCTGAGTTTCAGCTTGGGCTTGTCGGCTCTGCTGAACTTGCTGATAAAGGTTGTCGTCTAGGCGTATTGCTTTCTCGTATGCTTCTTCCAATGTAGCCGCCACACCGCTTTGCAGCAGCGAAATCATTGTCGGTCGCGCTTCCTCGAAATGCTCAGCCTTCATCGCGAAACTGTTGATCTCGCCTAACAAAGACTGATTCTGCACTTGCTCTTGTTGCTCTTTCCAACTCATCACCTCGCCACGAACTCGATTTAGTTCTTGTTGAAGTGCTGAGATATTTGGGTCAAACGGTTGTTGTTGCAACTCGCCGCCCAAAGTCACACCGTACTGCTGTGCGAGACGCATAAAAAGTTGTTGCTTTTGCTGCGGGTCGCTAAAACGTAGTGCGTGATCGGCTTCCATCAAAGCCTTGACTGCTTGCGTAGGCTCAATGTTCAGCCCGCGAATGGTGTCCATGTACGGATTCAGCACCTCTTGGAACTGATCCGCAAGCCTTGCTTTTTCCATCAGGGGCTGAACCCCTGCCTTCATCTGTTCTTCGCGCTGCCAGGCGTATTCTTTCAGCCTATCGTCAGCAGTCTGCCAAGCGTCGTGATAATCCTTTTTCCATGACGCGGGAGGACGCTTCCACACCGGTTCTTCAACAGGCTGTTCTGCCTGCTGCATCATTGTCTGTTCGGGTTCTTTCGCCGCAAACTTACCTTGCTCGTCGCGGGGCACATCTTCGCGGGCAGTCTCGCCTGCGGGTGCGATTTCAACTTGGTCAAACTGTTCCAGCAGCTTTTCTCTGCGGGTATCTTCTACGGGTGCAATAGCGTTCAGATCGGACATTTATCTCTCCCTGTGGGGGTTGCGGGTAAATCGTGCGTCGTCGCGCAGTTTGTTCAAAATCCTGTTTGCTTCTGCGTGCGTAACATTTGACAGTTGCTGCCTCAAGACTTCCCTGCGGTTATCTTTAACAGGCGCAACTTTCGTTTCCATTTTCTCGTTGCCGACTTCGATGCAGCCATGCGCTTGCAGGTGTTCCCTATGGCGGCTGCGGCTCGTAATCATCGAACCGTCAATCATTGACTGATAAGGCTGAATGTCCGGCATCACATGATGCACAGCAGTCGGTTGGTACTCGCCAACTTCTATCGCCTCACCATCAACATAAATCCAGCGTTTTCTCATAGAAGTAACAGAATTTCCTCGTCGTCGTTTTCAACGTGCTGATGCCATATCTGTTCAGCATTCTTAAGATCAGCAATCAATTTATCAAAATTAAGATTACTTGTCAAAATCTGTTGTTTGGTTATGTAATTCAGCGGCTCAACAACTTCGGGGATATCTTCCTTGCCCTCAACAATTCTTTCATACAGGGCGAGAACTTCCCGGCGACGCTCCTCCCGTACCGCCTTCTCTCTTGCAAAGCGATCTTTCAGCTTGTCGCCGTCATGGGTATCAAGGTCGATCAGCGTGGGAACGTAATCCCACGTTGCTTCGTCCCAAGTACCGGTGTCCCAACCCCCGTTCATGTTGCGATTTCAACTCCAACCGCTTTGCCATCAGGCCCACGGATGATACGTTTCGGTGCAGCCATGACATTCAGCAGATTGTCAATCTTGCCCGCAGTCTGATCGTGCAGCATCGCCATATCCTGCTGCAACTTTTCGACGTTTTGCAGCGCCATCTGCACGCCGTTACCTAGCTCAGCAGTCATGCGCTCAGCCGAAGCGTTTGCAGCCTCAACTAGCGGGATATCAACGCCAGGGTTAGCCCCAATCCTTGCTACGGTAACTTTTGTTGCTGCATCAAGCTCAGTTTTCCAGCGGTTGTATTGTTCTTCCATCTCGGCTTTTTGACGGTCAAACTCCAGTTTCTGCGCGTCCATCTGCGCCCGCATCTGCTCAACTTCGACTTCGCGTTGCGTCTTAGCCTGTTCAAGCTGCAACTTTGCTTGATCCATTTGCATCTGCGCTTGCAACTTTGCTTGCTCAATCTGCATCTGAGCCTGCATCTTGGCCTGTTCAAGCTGCCCGTCTGCTTGCATCTTGCCTTGCGCCATTTGCTGTTCAGCTTGCATTTTGAGCATCTCAGGGTCAGGTTGCGGCTCGACTGGGGGCTTGTTAACCAGTTTGTTGATCGACTGATCGATAGCGCCCTCAATCTGCCTCGCACCCTTAAATGCACCCACTCCGAACTTAAGCAGTTCGCCAATCATCGGGATCATTTCCGGTGCTTGCTGGCCCAACGGCAATGCTTCGCGCAAGAACGAACCAAACGCTTGCAGGAACTCGCCGCGCTCTTGCTTCATCTTTTGCTCGTCAAGCTGAACAAGAGAATCCGCAGCCACTTCAATTCGGAAGTTACGCAACGGCTTGTCTTTCAGCAATGCAAGCGCCTGGGGGATTAGCTGCTGATCTTCAGGCTGCAACTGATTTGCTGCCGCATATTGCAGAATCGTCTCGGGCTGGAACTTGGTGCAAATGACCTGCGCCTTGAGCCTGAGAAGCCCCGTAGCGAACAGCGCCACATCCTCCTGCATTGAGCGCAGACGGATTGAGGCGTATTGCCCCTTGATCTGCTGTGCTGTGGCCGTCTCGGACGCAAAAGACGATCCTCGGATAATGTCCGAAAGACCTGTGATTTCATAGATTTGGTTCTTGATCTCAGTCCGCGCCTGATAGCATTGAATGAGCGTCTGAGCAATCATGTCGATTGGCAAGAAGTCGATAGCACCCTTCAAGCCACCTTTCTCACCAAACGCCAGCCAAGTGTCAACAGGCAGTAGAGCGTTGTTCTCGCCCTCGGTCATCAGTCGCTGCAATGCGGGCTGTGACGCGTCATAAACGCCCCTAACGCGCAAAGCCTTGACCAAGCCATCTATCCTATCGGACAGGATATCAAGCTCGTTAGCCTGATCCTGATACAGCACAAAGTCAGCCACCGGCACAAGGGTGTCGCTCGTCATCGTTGCGTACAACGGACGCGGGCAGGGGAAGAATCCTTCTAGCTCTAGCGGGTCGTCGCGCTCGTCAATGATGTTGGGCATTGACTTGCTGAACCAATAGACCTTGCCCGTTTCCTTGTCCCAGTATTCACAAATCTTTGCGCGGGTGTGTTCTTTCGTGCTTTGGCCGTACTGTTTGAGGGTGTCAGGGCCTGCATCGAAAGGAATCTTGTTGCCGACTTCCTCGCCAAAACGCTCAATCAGCGCCTCGCGGGTCATGTATACCCAACGCCAAACAGCGGGTACTTCTTCCCATGTGCGAGCGACTGCATGGCCAAAGTCTTTCCAATGCACATAGTCAACGGGAGCGCATTCGTACTCGATTTGCTCCATTGGTTCTTCACCGGCTAGGGCTTGATTTCCGGCTTCCGGCTCGTCTATGTCCTCGGTAACTTCTAGCCCGTCCTCGGGCATGTCAATCGCTTGAACGTGCGGTTCATAGCGCACCCAAGACGTGCCACGCCCGCCAAGGAAACGATCCTCGACGCAATGCTTCATCGTGCTGCGAAAGTCAGGGTAATGCTCGATCTCAAAATCCAGCGCCCGCTCTATCAGCAGGGAGGCTACCCGTCCCACTTGGTCGTTATCTCCAAAGCGACGCGACACATCAGCCTTGGGCAGACGCGCATACACCGCAGGGATCAGCGTCTGAACGTTGCTCCACAGGATGTTGAACTTGGCAGTCTCGTTCGTGTTTTGGCTGCGGTTATCGTCGCGGTAACGCTTGATGATCTTCTGAGCGCGGGCTTCCCACTTCTTAAAGTCGTTGTCGTAGGCTGCAACGTTGTGCATCAGCTTCTGCAAGCCTGTGCTTTGATCTTCCATGTTTATCGCCTAATGATTAGTTCGTTAATTGGCACGTCATAAGATCGTTCGGGAAACTCTGCTCGGCGTTGTTCGTCTGTTAGGTTTCTGCGCTTTTGGGTGGCTCTAGCTTCGGCTTCACCGGCAAGGCGGCGGTAAGATTCCAAAGGATTTTTTGCTAGTTTTTCTGCTTCTCTAGCCGCATCCCTTGCAATGTCCAATTCTTTACCTGTTCCTACTCTTTCTAATGCAGCAAACGCACCCGCTTCGGGCTTTCTGCCAAACAATACTTCAAATCTTTTTAACGCTTCAAGTTGGCTAAGATTTGATGCCCGCATTGTTTTGTCAAGAATTGCAGCATCTTGTAATGCTTTGGAACTAAAGTCTATTGATTGCCGAAACATCTCAGGATTGCCGCCCCTTGCAAATCCTTCTTTCTGTTGAATTGCGTGCTGTATTTCATGCAATGCGGTACTGCGTTGCGTCAGTGAACTAGGGCCGGATGCTTCAAGTTCGTTTCTTAACGGACTAAATGATCCTTTCGGTTGTTCCATTGCAGTAACAGTTGTTTTGATTCTGCCTAATTCGGGATAAGCTCGATACAACGATTCATGGGTCAATGCTTCACTTAACGGATCGTTGTAAAAGTGTTTAGACATTATGTCGCTATGCACTTTCTCTGTCATTCGCGAGCCTGCGTCATTTATTTCTTGTCGCCATGCTGAATCCGGTGCTTTCCAGTTACCGGTTTCTTGCCATATTGCTTGCGGAGTCGCGCCTGCTTGCTCCATTTGTAACGCGCGTGCATTGGTTTCTGAATTCCAACTTTTAGCTTTTGGGCCGATGAAAGTTGCTGCGATTTCTGCCGCCCTATCAATGTTTCTTTGTTTTACATCTTCGGGAACGCCAAACACCGAACCACGCCAAAAGTTAGCGCGGGCTAAATCGTTTACAGCATTGACAGGTTCGGCTGATCCGTAGCTTGAACCTGTGCCTAGTGCCTTCAATGCGCCAACTAACCTGCTCGGAACTTTGGCAAGTTGTTGCGCCATCGTTGGCGGTGCAGCCGTAGCGCCTTGATACGCTAATGCCGCCGCTAAGCGTTCTTGTTCAGTCACGATTGCGCTCCGAGATCGCACTAGCCTTTGCGCGAGCATCCTTTTTACTGGACGCACCCCACGCCTTCAACGCCAATGCCAATCGAGTAGGTTTGCCGTTCTTTTCCATCGGGCCAGGCATATTGCCCATGCGTGCCAAGAATGACGCTCGACGCGGGTTATCGCCTGCCTTGACCGGTGGCTTTAGCGTCCCGCCCGTTTCAGCTTTGTACGAGGCTCGTCCCTTGGCATTCAGACCGCCCTCGGGATTCTTGCCTTCGCTACGCGTCCATGCTGCGCTCATTTTTTCTCCGGCTTTGCAGTCTTAGCTGATTCGCGGAAGTCCTTAGCAGTCGGCGCACCGGGATCGCCAGGCTTACGCATACGCTCGCCCGAACCGGCTTTGATCCGTTCCTGCTTCGCTAGGATATTGGCGTACAACCCGGCTTTGTTCATGCTGTGAAGATTCCAACAGCAATGACAGACACGCCGCTACCAGTCGTAATTTTCCACGGGCCGGTCGCTGCTGCCATGTTGAGTTCAAGGCTATACGTTCCAACGGGAGTCGTTGCGCCAGTAATGACAATGCTTGTCGATCCGTCAATCAGCGTGACGTTAGATGCAGTTGCGTTCGCAGCCACTACGATCAAACGGTGAACGTAATCACCGACTGCACCAGTCCCACCCAATACTTGCGCTGTTTGACTAGCTGCTACAGTTTCATACGCATAACGATACGGGTTAGCTACGCCACTCATATTCTTGATCCTTTTTGTTTAACAGTCGCCCACATATCGTTGAGCGTTACTGTGTTCATCGGGCCTACCATCAAAGGCTTGTCTCTATCCGGCGCTTTGACTGCCGGTTCTTGCCTCCACGCAATCGCCATCATACGAAAAGCGTCTGCGGGGTGGCTAGTCCAATCATGTCTTGGGGTCTGTCTGAAAGCCTTCTTGTCCTCGTCATACTCACGTTGGTATTGCTTTAACGCCTCGATGCCCTCGTAACACTTGTTGTCGAACCAAGTCGTCGGGATCATCTTTCTTACCGCTTGGATGCCGTCCTGTACCGAGAGATCAGGAACGATGCTAAGTGTCCCAAGCCCCAAGTGCTGTGCAAGCTGTTCGATAATGCTCTTTCCACCGCTTGCAAGGGTCTTAGCCTTTGCGTCGTGCGGTAGATAGTGCTTGCCGTAGCGGTAGCCTCGGTCGGCAATGACTTGGGCAAGTTCCTCGATGTTCGCGCCCGATACCGAGTAGAAGTCGATAACATGTATCTCTCCCCGAACGACCTGATACCACCAAATAGCCGTGTCATCCCGATAGCCCAAGTCCCATGCTGTATGCACCGGCACAATGGGATCGACAGCAATATTTGTGATGCGCCCTTGTTCTTCGGCTTCCCTGAGTTCTGTGCCGTAAAAAGAACCGAGAATTGAGGCTTCAAACGAAGTCTCCATCTCTTGCAGATACTGATCCTCGGTTAATTGCGCCCTAGCTGCTTTTAGTTCAGAGGGAGGTAGCAGCCCCGACGAAGAGGCGGGCAGGCGTAGCAAGAACCATTCAGCAGGGTTTTGCCTTGCTGTCTCGTAAATGTTCCAAAACTGATTTTTTCCCTTCGGCGTGCCACCGAACACACACCATCCCTGCTTATCAGACAGGGCGGGCCTTATCACGCTTCCGAACACACTAGGTTTGAAGTCTCCATATTCATCTAAATAGCAACCGTCGAAACCTAGACCACGCATAGCGTCGGCATTGTCAGCACCGAACAGCCTGATCTTCGCCCCGTTCATTACCGTGACCGTCAATTCGGCCTCGTTGCTGTCTGAAATGATCGGCTGAGCAAAGTTCTTCAGATAGTCCCAAACCACGCTTTTAGCCTGGCTGCGATACGGTGCTACATAACCAAACAGAGGGAAAGCTGATCTACAGGTCGCCGCTGCCCTGATAACGTCATTGATGGCCGCTACCGTTTTGCCTGCTCGCCGGTGCGCTACGAGACAGCCCCACCGCTGCGTTCGTGCATGGAACGGTAGGAATGCCGGTCGAGGCGCATAGGGCAAGATTATTTCGGATCGGCCCATCGGATCACCATTTCCTGCGGCCCGCCCTCATTACCTACGTTTTCAGTCCTAGCCAAGTCAGGGACGACCTTTTTCAGCAGGATATCCGCTGCTTTGACCTGCGTACCTGATAGTTCAATCTCGCCCTCAACGTGCTTGAGTAAGCGATTCATGATCTGACTGGCTTGAATCTTCTCTCGCCAAGCATCAGATAAAGTTATCTTTCTTTTCCTAGCTGCCATGTGATTGATTTGTAACAGATATTGTTAACATACTTAACTTATGTTATTACTTAAGAAAGCGCAATTTGTACAGGGTCGAGTCTATCTGATCTGCGATGCCGTCTACCAAGTTGTTTAGCTCGCTATCCTGTGGCAAGTCCTTGCGGAGATCGTTTACAAACTCTTTAATCTGCGTCAGGTACTTAACCGGATCGGTGGCCAGGTGGAAGTCCTTGGGGTAGCCAGTGATAATGTCATAGCACCCTTGATACGCCTCTGCCCACTTGTCTGCAAGATCGACTATTGCGTCGTAATACTCGCCTAGCGCCATGTGCTGAGCAAAGCTCTTGGTCTGCAAGTGCATGAAGTGCGTGACGGTTGCTGAGTGAAAAAGAACACTAACAAACGCTGCCGCCGATTCGTTGTATTTCGACATTTTTCACCCTTTTTCAGCAATTTCACTATGATATTCTGAATTTATCAGGCAGTCAAGCACGCAATTTCACCATTTGCGCGATCATGATTTCGACCGTATCTTTAACTCCCTGCACGTCCCGAACGATTGCTCTGCACCCCGTCCATTGGAGCGCAAACTTTTGTTGATCCTCGGTTTCCTTACCCTTTGGCCCTTTGACTTCGACGAGCCATGTAACGCCCCCAAAAGCCACCAGCAGATCGGGAACGCCTCTACCCATCGGGGCAAGGGATAAGACCGCACAGCCGCGCATTTTGAACTCGGTAACGATTTCCACATGATTTGCATCGACCTTTGCAGCGCGTCTCATAAGCCCTCAACAAAAATTGATTTCGTGGGCGTTTTCCAGTTCTTGTCCGGCGCAGGTTCTATCCAGGACGGGTCTAACCACACTAATCGGTTGTTCGGATAAGCAATTAACTGCCCGGTTTGCAAGGCAATGATGTGATGGTTCTTGTGCTGATCCGGCGTTTCTGACCACCCCGTTCTCATCCAATCAAGGGTGAACAAGTAATTTCCCGTTCGGATTATCCCATCCCTGCCAAGCGCCGTTACTTTGTGGTTCTTCAAGAATGAGAATTGATGCACCGCGAATTCATAGCCATACGAGTCCCACCATACGAGCTGCTCAATCGGTAGTTG